>Ga0134103_1000703_pt1 | contig 38106 bp, 32 predicted proteins | sample 14_taG_2_FD_94445 | JGI IMG/M metagenome (GOLD analysis project Ga0134103, IMG submission 94445) | Switchgrass degrading microbial communities from high solid loading bioreactors in New Hampshire, USA - 14_58_20_212_A1 metaG | ecosystem: Engineered > Bioreactor > Semi-continuous > Anaerobic >...
TAATCTTGTAGTATCATTATACATGGAAGTCATCCTTTCTGTGTTATAGTGTTTTTTTTCCAAATTTTATTTTAACACAGGATGACTTCCTTTTCTATTTACACAAAATATTTTACACTATCTTTTTATGCTTCATCTCTTATTATACTACATATAAAAAACCTAATTAACATAAAGTCAATTAGGTTAATTAATTATAGTATTTAAAGTTTTCTGCTTGTTCAATCACATTATTAATCGCTACTTCTTGTCCATCAGGTGGATATCCATTTATATCAAGTATATTTCTAATTTGGAACCGCATTTCTGCCTTGATATTCTCTTTCTTATGCCAGTCAACATATTTAGTATTATCTTTGACAATATTGAGAATTTCCGATGCAATCTTTCTTAATGTTTCATCTTTCATTAGACTACGAGCTGATTCATTTTCTATTAACACATCATAGAATGCTTTTTCTTCAAAACTCATTCCTAATTCTTGAAATGAGTTCATATCTTCTACCATATCACTAGCAAGTCCTACTAACTTTTCTAAGATCTCTTCTAAGAAGGCTTCTGGGTCATAATCTGTAAATGGATCTGGTTCAGTAAAGCGAGTCTCATATTGCTTAACTAGTGTTTGTAATCTTTCTGAAAATTTAACACTTTGGATTTTATTTATTCTGCGGTAGTTATTAATAACTTGTTTAAGAAGTCTTTCTAGTATCTTAATCTTCGTATTAGGATATGGTAGTCTTAATACTTTCGCTAAATTATCTTCACTCAATAATTTAATGAAGTTATCATCATCACTACTTGATTTAATAAATAATTGTTCCACTCCTTGACTTTTAATTGCTTCTTCTAACATTAATCTAACTCTTTCATTTATTTCGACTGGTGATGGTGCATCACCACTAATCATCTTATAAATAACAGATCTAATTGCTAAATAGAAGTTGATTAGTTGGCGTTCAGTAAAGGTAAAAGATTCTGAGTTTATGCAGAGATTATAGGCACTTTTCATGATTCTAGCATGATCCATGAATCGCTTTTCAAAGTCTTTTGATTGTTGGGCAAATTCTACTGCTTTATTTAATGTTTCCAGTCGTTTAACATTATTAAAACCAAAGAAATCTTTTGAATCAAACTTATGAAACATCCGATTTAGAATATCTAGTTCATCTTTTACGATTTTTACAGCCAAATCAATATCTCTAAATATTTGCCTATTTAGAGTAGAAAACATGCTTAACGCTTCATTTAGTTTAGATTTAATTCCAATATAATCTACGATTAACCCTTCTGATTTACCTTCATACGTCCGATTAACACGTGAGATAGTTTGGATTAAAGTATGTTTTTGAATAGGTTTATCAATATACATCGTATCTAAGCAAGGGACATCAAACCCTGTTAACCACATATCTACAATAATCGCAATCTTAAAGTTCGAATCAGGATGCTTAAATAACTTGGCTAGTTCTTGTCGATATTCTTTAGTTCCAGCGAGTTCATATAGTTCTTTTTCATCATCTTGATTTCTTGTTATAACTAATTTGACTTTTTCAATAGGCTGTAAATCTCTTAACTCACGTTCAGATAAATCACTATACTCAAATGATGGATCATATGCCATCTTTTTATTCCACTCAGGTCTAAGCTTAATAATTTCTTTATAAAGTTTATAGGCAATAACTCTATTCATACAAACAAACATTGCCTTACCCTTTACAGTAGCTCCTTCAAGAACCCGTTCTTCATAATGATGAACAAAATCATTCGCTAATGCTTTGATACGATCTTCATCACCAATAATTGCTTCCATCCGTGCTACTGCTTTTTTACTTTCTTCAATTTGATAAATGTTCGCACCTTCAGATACACATTTATCATAATACTCTTCAATCTCTTGGACTTTTCGATGATCAAGTAAGACTTTCGCAGCACGTCCTTCATATGTAATATTTACCGTTACTCCATCTCTTACTGATTCTCGCATATCATAGGAATCAACAATCTCACCAAACACTTCAATCGTAGCATCTATTGGTGTACCTGTAAAACCAACATAGGTCGCATTGGGGAGACTATCTCTTAAGTATTTACCTAACCCATATCTTTCTACAAGCATTAATTCATTTGTTTCTTTATTAACAATTTCTCGGTAAGTTAAATCTAGATTAGTCTGAGAACGATGAGCTTCATCAGAAATACAGATGATATTTGGTCGATCACTTAAAACATCAAGTCCTTCATAGAATTTTTGGATGGTCGTTAAAAAGACTCCGCCACTTTTACGATCACTCAACTCTTTTTTAAGGTTTTCTCGACTTTCAATCTGTTTGATATAACTATCACCGATATAATTCTTACAGTTCAAGAACAATTGTGATAATTGTTCATCTAAATCATTTCTATCAGTAATATAAACTAATGTAGGATTCTTAAATTCCAGATCACTCATTAATGATCTAGCTAAATAAACCATGGTAATAGATTTACCACAACCAGTTGCGCCAAAGTAGATACCACCCTTACCATCACCTTGGGGTTTAAGGTGTTTTCTAATGTTTTCTGTTAATTTCTTAGTCGCATAATATTGAGGGTATCTAGGTATGATTTTCAGCTCTGTATTGGTTTTATCAGGAAAGATGATAAAGTTTCGATACACATCAAGAAATCTTTCTTTATTGAATAACCCCTTTATCAATGTATATAAAGTATCTATACCTTCACTCTCTTTTTCTTCTTTGGTACCTTCAATTAATCTCCAAGCATAGAAATGTTCAAATGGCGAAAAGAAAGAGCCATAACGGTTATTAGAGCCATCACTAATTACTATAAAAGCATTATAGTAAAACAGTGAAGGTATATCTCTACGATATCGAATTGTAAGTTGCTTATATGCATCTTCAATAGTAGTATCTTCATTAGTTACATTTTTTAATTCAAATACCACTAATGGTATCCCATTAACAAATACTACTATATCAGGTTTACGTAATTGGTCTTTTTCATTTACTTCAAATTGATTTATTACTTTAAAGGTGTTATTTTCAACATTATCAAAATCAATTATCTTAATATTGATATATTCATCATTATATCTTTCTATCTTAATCCCATTAACAATGAGATTATAAATATGCTTATTTATTTCATAAAGATTTGTAGTATTGAAAGAAGTAAGTTGTTTGATAACATAGTTTATTTCATCTTCTGTAATACGTAAATTATAATTAATACTCCATAATGCATCTTTTAAGTCATCTATTAACAATACTTGAGATAATTCTCTATGTACTTCACTATTATTTACATGAACATATCCTTGTTCATTTAGTAATTCAATTACAGTATATTCAAAATCTAGTTCATTATATTTCCCGCTTATATTCATCATCTAATAACACCCACTCAATTTAACAAATCACTTGATATATTTAATTATATAATCAAATAACTGATTTTCCAATATGAAAAAGGCTATTTTAGGACAGAAAATAGCCTTTTTATACAAGGTTTTCAACTTCTTTTAAAGTTTTATCTAGTTTGTCCCAGTCAATGTTTAGTTTATCTACATCGATTTGACCTGACATGAGTTTTGATAGAAGACTTCTTAAAATTTCCTTTAATTTACTGTTTTCATATTCTAATGCCTTTTGTTGCTTAATTATTATTAATAATATTGAACTAAAATATTTAATAAATTCATTATCAGGTACTATGACTTTATATTCTTTTAAGTCCTTCATTCGAATTCCTTTTTGAACACTACCACTTGCTAATTGCTGAGCATAATTTTGCAAATCATCACTCAACATAATTAAGTACAATAATTCTGATGAAATTAAATGATTAGGTCTTATGACAAAAATAGATTCACTAATATTCCAATTAGTTGGCCTTTTATCAACATAATAAACTCTTCCTATTGTACCTATACCAGAAAAGAGTATATCTCCGACATTAAGTTGTGAGCGCTTATTAATAATTCTTAATGCTTCATCATCTATTCGATCACACTTATCATCTAGTATTATTGAATTATTATTCATGTTCTTAATAGTTACATAGTAATTATTACCTTTACCAAGTACAAAATTATTTCGTGGATTTAATCCTGTTGTAAACTTTATTGTTAATTCTCCTAACTTTTTAATTTTCCAATTTACTGGAATCTTTCCTAATTCACTATCAACAAACTCTCCTCCATTATCCTTATATGGTAATCCATTTTCATCAGGAAAGTTAAAATTAACAAACCATTCTTTGTATAAGGCTTTTGCTGTTTCTTCTAGTTTTTCATTGATTTGGTTATTAATTTCTATTTTAGAATCAATGATTGAAAGAATATTAGATATTTTTTGTTGTATCTCAATTGCAGGAATCTTTATTTCAATACTAGAAAATTGTGATTTGTTAATAATAGGCATAGTGGTTCCACCAGCAATACTATGAAAAAAATCTTTCATTGGTTTTAAAGAGTAGTAAATAAAATCTGGAATAAAATTTTCTTTTATATTAGTTATAGAATTTATTTGTTGGTTTGTTACGGCTTTTTCTTTTGTCATAACGACTTTTCCCATATCTGATCCAATACAACTCACACAAACACTATTTTCATTAACAACGTTTCTTGACACTGATTCTAGTCCTTTTTTTGATAGATATCTTTCTGTTTTAATTATATATTTAGTAACATCCATATCTCTAGGTGTGATGAATTGATATGTATAACCAAAATTATCTGATACTTTTGTATAAGGAGTTTTACCTGTTATTATAGTTCCAATCTCATCCAACCTATAATATTTCCATTCATTATTCTTCATAACCTAATGCCCCCAGTATCTCTTTAATACATTCTTGGAGTTTACTTGATTTATCAAATAAATCAAATAATTCTTTCGATAATGTCTCCATCTTTTCACTAAATAATGCTTCATCTTCTTCTACTTCTTCTATACCAACATAACGTCCTGGAGTTAGGTTATAATTATTGATTCTTATTTCATCAATAGTAACTGACTTACAGAAACCTTGAATATCTTTATATTCTCCTTCATCATTATGACCCCGCCAAGCATGAAATGTAGTTGCTATCTTACTGATATCTTCATCAGTTAATTCTCTTAAGGTACGGTCAACCATTGTCCCTAGTTTTCTTGCATCAATGAATAATATTTCTCCTTGCCTATTTCTAAATACCTTATTACCTGTTTTAACTCGTTGTATACGCTGATTCTTATTTCTTGTAATAAACCACAAACAGACAGGAATACCTGTTGTATAAAATAACTTTTCTGGTAATGATACGATACATTCAACCAAATCATTTTCAAGTAATTGTTTTCTAATTTCATATTCCGCATTGGTTTCTGTTGAAAGTGAACCATTAGCGAGGACAAATCCTGCTGTTCCATTTTCACTTAATTTAGATACCATATGTAGTATCCACCCATAGTTCGCATTCCCAGTTGGTGGTGTTACATAACCTATCCACCGTTCGTCATCTACAAGTTCATTATCTTGGCGCCATTCTTTTTGATTAAATGGTGGATTAGCCATTATATAATCAGCTTTAAGATCTTTATGTAAATCATTATGGAAAGTATCCGCAGGCATGTCTCCTAAATCAGCGCTAATGCCTCTTATCGCTAGATTCATTTTCGCAAGTCGCCATGTTCCAGCATTCTTTTCTTGACCATAGATAGAAATGTCATTTACATTACCTTGATGTTCTTTTATGAACTTAATAGATTGGACAAACATCCCAGCCGATCCACATGCTGGGTCATACACTTTACCTTGATATGGTTCAATCATTTCTGTAATAGTTTTTACTACACATTTTGGTGTATAGAATTCACCACCACGTTTACCTTCTTGACGAGCGAACTTACCTAAGAAGTATTCATATACTCTACCAATGAAATCTTCTTCTTTATCACCATTGGTATTAATATTATTTACAGTATCAATTAAAGATCCAATATTAATCGTATCTAACTCTCTTCTACTATAATAGTTCTTTGGTAATACACCTTGTAATGATTTGTTTTCCTTTTCAAGTATATCAAAGGCATTATCAATCAATGTTCTAATATTTGGTTGTTTTGCATGTTCAACTAAATGAGACCATCTTGCTTCTTTTTGTACATAGAAAACATTATTCCTTAAATATGCATCTCGATTCTCTATGTACCTCTCATAGCCTTGCTTAATTAATAATTCTCGCTGTTCTTCAAATTTATCACTAATAAACTTTAAAAAAACTAATCCTAATACAACATGCTTATATTCAGCAGAATCAACACTCCCCCTTAATTTATCACAAGCTTCCCAAAGTAATTCTTCTTTAGGTTTTTGATTATTATTTACAGCCATAATACCTCTCCTTCATTCCAATTTATAGTATTACTCAGTATTATATAGTAGTAATTGGTACTTAGAATACTTTTGTATCAATTAAGCTTACTTTTTGGTATTTAATGTCACATTTTGTGACCTTTAGTATTATTATACATAATTTTGACTAAAAGATTAAGACAAATAGGCAAAAGATCCATCAAAAAGTAAAAAATCAACCATTTATTTCCTCATTTATACTCTTTTCGTGTATATAAATAATGAACACATTTTACTAAATATTAGGGGGAAATAATTATGGATGATTTTGAAGAACTACTTAAAGAAAAGAGTTATCTAATTAAATCCGCTATCAAGAAACTGAACATTTATAAAGATTACGAAGAATTCTATCATCTAGGTACAATAGCACTATTCTTAGCTACTATAGAATATGATGAAAATAAGGATAATCTAAATAACTTTGATGTCTTTGCTTATTATAGGATTCTTAATTATCTTCGTAATGAACTTACCATGCTTACTAGGTATGATAATATAGAAATGTGTATGGATTTATATGAAAATGATTATTTAGCACCAGTAATTGAAGCAGATTTAATTGAACGAATAGAGTTTGAAGACTTACTACAATATTTACCAGATCTACAAAAAAGAATCCTTGAATACAAAAAATCAGGCTATAAAAATGATGAAATATGCTTGTTAATGAATCTATCCCTAGAACAAGTCAAATATCAAACTAAACTTGCCTTTAGAACATTAAGGGATATTCTTAGTAAAATTAAAAATAACTAATAATAAAGCACTTAATTATTTTCCTAATTAAGTGCTTTTTATATTGGTTTAGTATATCTTACTAATATAACTTTCATCTTAAGCAAATCATTTTATATAAACCCTTATAAGGGATAAAATATATATACATGTATTAAATAATGGACTATGGAAGTGAAAAACATGACGAAACAACCAAACAAGTTAATAAACGAAAAATCACCCTATTTACTCCAACACGCTTATAACCCCGTACATTGGTATCCATGGTGTGAAGAAGCCTTTGAACTGGCAAAAAAAGAAAATAAACCCATTTTCTTAAGCATTGGATATTCCACCTGTCATTGGTGCCATGTAATGGAACAAGAATCATTTGAAGATGAAGAAATAGCCAAAATTCTCAATGAACACTTCATCGCTATTAAAGTGGATCGCGAAGAACGGCCAGATCTAGATCACATTTATATGGAAGTCTGCCAAGCACTTACTGGAAGTGGTGGTTGGCCACTATCTATCTTTATGACACCTGACAAAAAACCTTTCTTTGCGGGTACTTACTTTCCTAAAGAAACCATGCATAATCGAATTGGTTTTAAAGAACTCTTAAATATCATCATCCTTAAATGGAAAACCGCTAAAACAGATATAATTGAAAGTGCCGATGAAATAACGCGTATCATTCGCTTAAGTTTAACTAATTTACAACCTGAAACTTTAGATAAATATATCCTCGAAAAAACATTTAATGCGTTAGAACTCGCTTTTGATAAAGAGTATGGTGGCTTTGGTAGAGAGCCCAAATTCCCTACTCCCCATACCTTGCTCTTTTTACTCCGCTATGGTGTAAATTTCAAGAGTAATAAAGCAATTCAAATGGTTGAAAAAACCCTTATCCAAATGTATAAAGGTGGTATTTTCGACCATATCGGTTATGGTTTTTCACGATACTCCGTTGATGAAAAATGGTTAGTACCGCATTTTGAAAAAATGCTTTACGATAATGCGTTATTAATGCTCGCTTATGCGGAGATGTATCAAATTACTAAAAAACCAATCTTTAAAGAAATCACTGAAAAGATTATCACCTTTGTCTTACGCGATTTAATGAACAAAGAAGGAGCCTTCTATACTGCTATTGATGCTGATAGTGAAGGTGTTGAAGGTAAATATTATACTTGGACATTTGATGAGTTAAAACAAGTATTAAATCATGAAGAATTAAATTACCTAATCAATTACTATAACGTATCCGAGTATGGAAATTTTGAAGGAAGAAACATCCTCAATCTAATTCATCAGAATGATTGTAATATCCTCGATAATGACTATATTAAATCCATCAGACATAAATTATTTGAAGAAAGAAAAAAACGTATCCCTCCCCATCTTGATGATAAAATCCTAACAAATCTAAATGCCTTAATGATTGTTGCTTTAGCTTATGTCGGAAGAATCTTTAGAGATAATAATCTCATCAATTATGCAGAAAACACCTTTACATTTATTCTTAATAACCTTATGACCAGTAATTATCGCTTATACGCAAGGTATCGCGATGGCGAAGTTAAATATCTAGGTTACTTAGAAGATTATGCTTATCTAATTTGGGCTTTAAATGAATTATTCTTATCTACAAGTAAAGAAGAATATTTAGATTTATCACATAAACTCTATGATACTGTCATGAAGTACTTTAAAGACATGGTGGGAGGATTCTATCATACCAGTAAAGACAGCGAAAAATTAATTGTAAGAATTAAACCCCTGTATGACGGTGCACTACCTTCCGCCAATAGTGTTATGACAATGAATCTCCTTCAATTAGCGGAAATCACCGATAACAGTTGTATGGCGATTAAGGCTAGAGATCAATTTCACTATTTTAGTGGCTCGTTAAATTATCAGCCCACTGCTTATACCCACATGTTAAGTGCCTATATGTATTATAAAGCCACCAAACGGAAGATTGTGATTGTCACCTATAAAAATAACCCTCATTTAACTGCCATTCTTAATGAATACTATAAAAAGTATCTACCATTTACTACTCTAATAGTACTATATAAAGAAGATATTCCTAACTCATCTTACTTTAATGATTACGCTAATATTGATAAAGAAATCGCCATGTTCATGTGTGAAAACTATAATTGTGATGAACCAATATATGAACTTGATACTATAATTCAAGAAATAAAAAAACTAACAGAACTTGCCTAGGTCCTGTTAGTTTTTTATTTATTTTTTATATTAAAGACGCAAAGAAATTAACTAGAAAAGGAACTAATAAACTAATTATCCCCCCATGGATAAAAGAAATTAATGCATAATACTCATTGGTACTACGCGCAATAATTGGTAAAGTAACATCCATGGTTGTCGCTCCTCCAATACTAATCGCACAATAGGGAGATACTTTCTTAGCGATAAATGGAACAAGCAAAAATGTTAACATCTCTCGCATGACATTCGCAATAAAAGCGATTGTAGCTCCTTCTGCCCCCGTTACAGGTAAGAGGATAACGGAGGAGATGCTATACCAACCTAGACCAGAAGCAATTGCTAAACTTAAAGCATGGGATTGTTTTAGAATGATACCTGTGATAACTCCCCCAATAAGACTACCAATAATAGTTCCAAGGGGTAGAATAAGAACTTTTAACCCCGTCTTCTTTAAGTCCTTAAATAAATGCTTGTTTCTCCCAATACTAATTCCTACAAAGAATAAGGTAATACTTAAACTTATAGTGATTAGATTTTCAATAATTGATTTAGCGGTATCAGGGATAAAGAAATAACTTACAATAGCCCCTAAAATAACGGTAATAATGATATATATTGTCATTTTCATTTTTTATCCCCCCGCTTTTTGATACTTGTAAGTAGATAAACTACTAAAATGCTAAACAATACACACATCACGGCATAAATAATACCTGTTACTCCAATTAAACCAAAATCTCTAATAATCTCTTTATTTAACCCTATACTTAACCCCATCACGAATAATAAAAGAATAATTGAAATGATAATAAACTTATCATTATGTTTAACGATTTTCTCTGGTAAGATATTAGTGACACCAATTAAAATCCCCAAACATAAACTAATATAGATATACCACATACTAATAACTCCATCCCATCATTTTTCAAATTAAGAGAGTATCTTACGATACCCTCTTAAATTTTTTATTTTAGAGTTCTTGAAGTTCAGTTAAACGTTTCTTAACAAGTTCATATTTAGTTTGATAATCTTGTAATTTTGCCTTTTCTAATTCAACTTTTTCTTTTGGTGCTTTACTTACGAAGTTAGGATTATTAAGCATGTTTTCACAACGTTTAACTTCGTTTTCTAATTTTTGTAGTTCATTGAGAAGCCGTTGTTTTTCAGCTTCAATATCAATTAAATCCTTAAGTGGAATTAAAACTTCCCCATTCGTAACGACAGCGGTCATTACTTTATCTTTTACTTCATAATTGCTTGTAATAGTTAGAGTGGGCGCATTACAGAACTTAACGAGATAGTTTTGGTTTTTCTTTAACTCTTCAGCGAAAGCTTCATCAAGAGTTTTAATAATTAAGTCAATTGGCTTAGATAATGGTGCATTAACTTCAGAGCGAATATTACGAACAGAACGGATGATTTCTTGGAGCGAAGCCATAATCTTCACATCAAAATTATAGGCTTCATTAACTGTCGGCCAACTACTAATTACGATGGATTCGTCATGCGTTGGAAGAGCTTGATAAATCTCTTCTGTAACGAAAGGCATGAATGGATGTAAGAGCTTAATGATTGCTTCTAAGACATGGACTAAAACCGCTTTTGTTGTTTTCTTAGCTTTTTCATCATCACCATATAGCGCTACCTTAGCCATTTCAATATACCAGTCGCAATAATCATCCCATACGAAATTATATAAGTAGCGGCTTGCTTCACCAAACTCAAACTTTTCATAGTTCATATCAACCATCTTAATGGTTTCATTGAGTCTAGTGAGAATCCATTTATCAACGACATTTAAATCTTCAACTTTAAACTCTAAATCCTTATCATTTTCATCAAGATTCATGAGGACAAATCTACTCGCGTTCCAAATCTTATTGATGTAGTTCCAGCTTGCTTCAACTTTTTCTTCAATATAGCGTAAATCTAGACCTGGAGCACTATTTGTGGTTAAGAAATAACGTAGTGCATCACAGCCGTACTTTTCAATTACATCCATGGGATCAACACCATTACCCAAGGATTTACTCATTTTTCTACCTTGTGCATCACGAATTAAACCATGGATTAAAACCGTATTGAATGGACGGGAATCCGTACATTCAAGGGATTGGAAGATCATGCGCGCAACCCAGAAGAAAATAATATCATAAGCTGTTACAAGCACATCATTAGGGAAATAAGTTTGATAATCAGGGTTATCGGTATGTGGCCAACCTAAGGTTGAGAATGGCCATAAAGCACTTGAAAACCAAGTATCAAGTACATCTTCATCTTGAACATAGTTTTCGATATCTGCTGGTGGTGTTGCGCTAACTAAAACTTCACCAGTTTCTTTATGATAATACGCAGGAATACGATGACCCCACCATAATTGACGGGAAATACACCAGTCATAGGCATTTTCCATCCATTGAATTAAGGTTTTTTCAAAGCGTTCTGGGAAGAAATGAACTTTAGTCTTTTCATTCTTTTGGTTTTCAATTACGCGTTTTGCGAGTGGTTCCATGCGAACGAACCATTGTTTCGATAAATATGGTTCAACCATAACCCCTGTACGTTCGCTATGACCAACTGAATGAATATGCTTTTCAATCTTAACGACAAGTCCTTCTTGTTCCAAATCTTTAACTAATTGTTTACGGCAGGTAAAGCGATCGAGCCCTTCGTATTTACCCGCTAAGGCATTCATTGTGCCATCAGGATTCATACATAATGGTTTGGGTAAATCATGCCGTAAACTCACTTCAAAGTCATTGGGGTCGTGAGCAGGTGTAATCTTAACTGCCCCTGTACCAAACTCCCGATCAACATATTCATCAGTTATGACGGGAATTGGTTTTTTATTACCAGGGATTAAAACCTTTTTACCAACGAGATGCTTATAACGATCATCCTCTGGATGAACCGCGACCGCTACGTCACCAAACATCGTTTCTGGTCTTGTTGTCGCTACGGTAATATACCCTGTACCATCTTCATAAGGATATTTGAAGTAATAAAGCGCACCTTCAACTTCCTTATGTTCAACTTCAATGTTTGATAAAGCGGTTTTCGCTTCCACATCCCAGTTGATAATTCTTTCACCGCGGTAAATTAAACCTTTATTATAATAATCAACGAAAACTTTCGTTACCGCTTCGTTCAACCCTTCATCTAAAGTGAAGCGTTCCCGCGAATAATCAAGGGATAATCCTAATTTAGCCCATTGAGCGCGGATAAAAGCGGCATACTCTTCTTTCCATTGCCAAGCTACTTCAAGGAATTTTTCTCTACCAATATCATGACGGGAGATTCCTTGATTTCTTAATTTTTCATCAATCTTTGCTTGTGTCGCAATTCCAGCATGATCCATTCCTGGCAGCCATAACACATCATAACCTTGCATCCGTTTTCTTCTAATGATGATGTCTTGAATGGTGGTATTCCAAGCATGCCCTAAATGAAGTTTTCCTGTGACATTTGGTGGAGGGATAACAATGGTATAATGTGGTTTCCCAGAATCAACATGTGCTTTAAAATAACCTTTTTCTACCCATGTTTGATACTTACCTGTTTCAACTTCTTTGTGATTGTACTTTGGTGCTAATTCCTTTCTTTTCACCGTTTTCACTCCTTTCTAAGTAATAAAAAAAGTCGTTCCTTAAAGGAACGACTATTTGTCGCGGTACCATCCTTCTTGAATCATTAATCAACCAAAAAGCATGATTAATAATTCCCCTCTTTACGATAACGGGCACATCCCGGGTATGACTACTATAAGTTCATCATACCAACTCCAAGGCGACCTTCGAAATATGGTTCTGAAACTTTCCACCAACCAGTTTCTCTCTATAAGAACCCGTATTTCTACTCTTCCTCTTCATCGTTATTAAGTATCTCGCATTACTAATATTATACCAACTTTTTAAATTTCTGCAACTATCTATTATATATATTTTATCATTATCAAAATTATACATGAATCTATATGTAATAAAAATGACCTTGACAACTTAATCAAGGTCATTTCATCTCCATTTACTTCTTTCCTTCATACAATATATTAGTAACACGGAAAGGAGTCACTTATGCATCGTCGTAGGCTTAAATTATTTAACTGTTGTTTAGTATTATGTGTGTATCAATTCTTATTGATGGTATTCTTTTTTTCTTATGTCAATTTTATTTTGTTTATTATTAATTTATGTGTTTTGTTACTGGTTGCCACTTTCCGCCGCTAATTTCATTTCCTCGTATTTCTGATACAAATCAATCGCTTTTTCCGCTACATGTAAACTATGAACAAGGGAGTTAATTGATTCATATTGATTATTTTTGCTTAAGAAAGTGATATCGATATTTCGTAAAACATAGTATAAAACATTAAAGATGAAATAATAAAATTCAAAACTACTTACTTCATCAATCGTGATTAAGTTTAACCAATCTATATTATACTCACTATAATCGATAAAGAGTTTCACATAATCATGAACTTTAAAACCTATGGTGCTATAATCAAAACTAATTAAGTAATTTTGTTCATTCGTCACCACAAAATGATCGATACTAGGATTGTTGTGGATTATACAATAATCGTAGAGTTTAAGTTCTTCAAGTAAGGTTTCGATTTGCGATTGTAGGTGCATTAAAATGTTTTTAATATACAATATTTCATTATATTTCGTTAGATAGGTCCAATCAAAAAGGGAGCGATACTTTTTATTTTCACATTCAACAATAAACAAATCGAGTAGTTGAAACCTACTTTCTAGGCGTTTCAACTTCTTTTTATATAAACGATTAAATTGATCCTTATCAAAATGTTTCTTAATAATCGTCTTCTTATGGAGCTTATGAAGCAAATCGATATAATCCATTAATTTCTTATCTAACGGATAATCGATATCTTCATAATAGCGCGTTAAGTAATACGCATCATTTTCATGCATCATGAAAAGATGATTATTAACAGTTAAGAGAGGCATAATAAAATTAGTAAATTTTTGGGAAAGGAGAAAATAATAAATATTATAAACGCCTCGATTTTTTACTTTCTTTAAGATATACACTTGATTATCATTGGTGATGATTTTATAAGTATCATTAATAGGAACTACATCTTTAACTGCTAAGCTATAATTCTTAACCACACTATTAATTAATTCATTTAAGTTATTCATGTTCGATCTTTAAGATAATTTTGTTACTTCCAAATTCATGTTCTTTAACTAATAACTTACGAGAAAGGTTTCGCTTAAATAAACAATCATCAATGGTTTCCCCGTCCTCAAGGGTAATTATTTTATATGTGGTAAATTTATCTTTCTCTTTGGGAATAAATCCAGGATTAAACTCTGTTTTCGCTTGTTTAACTTCCATTTTTACAATATTATCATATAAATAATCATTATCTTCTCCCTCAATGAAATCAACCTTATTTTCGTAAACATCGTAGTCATTGTTTGTGTCGTGATTATCTCCATCATCATTATTATCGTAATTATCATTGTCTACTATAACACTATCATCTCTCGTTTCAGGATGTAAAACATTTTCTAAATTCTCATCCACTTGTTTTTGGAGTTCTTCATAATCTTCATCTCTAATGATATCCGCTTCCACCGCTTCTTCAGGCTCTTCATTTAGGATAACCTCTAAATCAAACTTAACTTCTACACCTTTCCCAGGTAGTAAGTTATAAATGAAATTCGCAATATTAACTTCAGGATTAATCTTTTCATCATCAATTAAAAACTCCATCGGGATCTCATGGGTAAACTCCATCACATCATCACAATTATCTTGCAGATAATCTCCTGAAATGATGATGTTTCCCGCTAAATTCTTCTTGTCATAACTAATATTCGTGCTTATACCAATTGTCTCTAATGTTTTTATGTTTGGCAGATTAATGGTATCCTCACAAGGCAATGTGTATCTCATATTTTTTCCTCCCTTTCTTTTTATCAATATAATGTATGAGATAAAGGTAGAAATTATGCTTAAGGATAAAAATAAGAAGAAGATTATGGTATAATTTACCTAGATATGTGAGGTGCAGATTATGAAACTACCAAAAGAGTTTATCAGTCGTTATCTAGAAATCTTTCAAGATGATTTTCAGGCATTTATCAATGGTTTTAACCTACCGCGTAGTTACGGTTTACGCATAAATCCTTTTAAATGTTCAGATATTACGACTAATCCCTATTTATCTTCGATTTTAAGACCAAATCCTCTCGTAGATGATGGATATTATTATGATGAAAATGTTAAGCCTGGATTACATCCATATCATTTTGCGGGAGTTTATTATATTCAAGACCCTAGTGCGATGATGGTTGTTGAAAACGCGGATATTAAACCAGGAGAAATTGTTTTTGATATGTGTGGTGCTCCTGGTGGCAAGTCCACCCATATCTTAAGTAAACTACAAGATCAAGGTTTACTTATCACCAATGACATCCTCCCTAAACGCGCCAAAGTTCTTTCCGAAAACATTGAACGTTGGGGCAGAACTAATGCGATTGTGATTAGTGCAGATCCCACAAAACTACCAGAAGAGTTTTATGGTTACTTCGATAAAGTTATCGTAGATGCTCCTTGTAGCGGCGAAGGAATGTTCAGAAAAGATTTAGAAGTTATGGAAAAGTGGAGTGTAAAAAAAATTCAATCCTGTGCCTTGGTGCAACATTCACTCTTAGATGCAGCCTATAAGTTAGTTAAGGAAAATGGCATCATCATCTACTCTACTTGTACCTTCGCACCTGAAGAAAATGAAGAAGTCATTAAATCCTTTTTAGAGAAATATCCCGATGTAGAACTCCTACCTACTATTAAAGGTTATGGTATTCAAGATGGTCTAGGTGAGTTTAAAATGTGTAGTAGATTCTACTTTCACCATTTTAATGGTGAAGGTCATTTCATCGCAAAACTTCGCAAAACTTCACCAACTCCTTCTTACCGAAAAACAAAGAGTAAATCACTTAAATCCATTACGAAAGAACAACAAGCATTATTAAATGAGTTTATTGATAAGTACTTAGTCAATTTTGAAATAAAGTATCCCATCTATGAATTTAACAACCATCTCTATACATTAGCATATGACGGACAAGTACCTAATCTTGATGGCATCAATATCTTGAGATATGGTCTACATCTCGGTGAAGTGAAAAAAGACCGTTTTGAACCAAGTCATGCCCTTGCCTTATACTTAAATAAGGAACAAGTGAAATATCATGTTGATTTTCCGCATGATAGTACAGAAGTCCGTCTATATTTAAAAGGTGAAACGATTACCTATCCAGGCAATAATCATTTCACCTTAATAACTGTCGATGGCTTCTCTCTTGGTTGGGCTAAGCATGTCGATTCTATGCTTAAAAATTATTATCCCAAAGGGTTACGCATCGTCCTTTAAAATACGAGAGTCTCTGATTTAAACTAGTGATAGAAGCGATGTCAAGCACTTTTTCGATTCCTTTCATGATTATCTATTACTAGGAACATTAACTTCTCTATTAAACATTAAATTACGACTTTGATAATCATTTGTCTATGGACTGGAAAAAGTGATAAGTTTATAGAAGAGTATAAAAGGAAATCTTTCTCCCACAAAAAAATTTTATGTGCAAAATCATTATAATTATTCAGTCACAAGAAAAGAAACCCCTCTATTTGATATGATTTCCTTCTAGTAAATAACATTTTGCTTATGTTATCTAAAAGCTAGAAGCAAATTCATAATAGAGGGGTTTTATTAATCATAGATAATTTTGGATTCAACAATGTTTTGAACTAGTTCGGCGATTTCCGTCGTTTTTAAATCTTTATACTTTTCATAAGGAATACTTTCGTGAATATAGACATCCACAATCGTCGTTTTAAAGGGAAAATTCTTTCTAACTTTATAAGTATTATTGATCGTTATGGGAAGAATATCAACCTTCGTCTTTAAAGCTAATTTAAAAGAACCTGGTTTAAAGGCGTTCATTTCCGCTTTAAAAGATCGCGTTCCTTCTGGGAATAAAACGATACTTTCCTTATTATTCAACATCTGTTCTACTTCTTGCATCACACCAATTTGTTCTCTTAAATTATCACGATTTAAAAAGACTGAACCAGTCAATGCCATCCAATCTTTCACAAGAGGTAGTTTCGAAATAGCTGCCTTTGCCACATAGGCGACTGGTTGTTTAAACACATCAAGAAGAACTGTCACATCATTGTTACTTTGATGATTGGGGGTAATGAGGTAGGTTTTATTAGGGTCGTAATTTTCTAGATTATGCACACGTATATGAATGCGCATAAATTTATTGACTGTTTTTAAATATTTATTGATCTTTAAAAAAATCTTTTCCCGTGAAATATTCTTGCCTCGTTTATGTTGATAAACTAAATATTTGCCTTGGATAAAAACTGTTACTAAATGAAACAATATCACCATTATCGTCGATATAAGTAAAGCAAGGATTACTTCTAAAAAGGTAAAAGGCTTTGTCACATATAAATATATAAACGTTAGAATAAGAACATAGGGAAAAATATAAATCCGATTCATTTGTTACCCCTTCTTTCATAGACAGCGAAGCGCAAATCACCGCTAATGCGCTCTTTTAATAAGATAAAATCTGCATAATTAAACTTAGGAAAATAAGTATCACCGCTAAATTCTTTATTAATATGGGTGATATAAAGTCGTGTGACTACAGGAAGAAACTGTTCATATATAGTTTTCCCACCAATGATAAAAATTTCTTCCTCACTATCTTCATATTTCGCAATAACTTGTTCAACACTTGGATACCATTCCACATTAGGTACTTCTTTGCGACTAATGACGATATTCGTGCGATTAGGTAGAGGTTTACCTAACTTCTTCACAATACCTTCATACGTAATGCGCCCCATAACTACTTTTTTGCCCCAAGTAACTTCTTTAAAATACTGTAAATCCTCATGATAATGCCAGGGTAGTTCATGATTTTTTCCAATCAGTTGATTCTTATCAAATGCTACTATAATCGAAAACATTAAACACTTACCTCGCCTTTAATATGAGGGTGAGGGTCATAACCAATTAAAGTAAAATCTTCATATTTAAAATCAAAGATGGATTTAACATCTGGATTTATCAACATTTGTGGTAGTGACCGTGGTTCTCTTGTTAATTGTAAGTTTACTTGTTCAAGATGATTTAAGTAAATATGACAATCACCAAGAGTATGGATGAATTCGCCGACTTCTAAACCACAAACTTGGGCTACCATCATTGTGAGTAAACTATAACTTGCGATGTTAAACGGCACACCTAAAAAGATGTCAGCACTCCGTTGGTATAACTGACAAGATAGTTTATTATTGCTTACATAGAATTGGAAGAGTAAATGACAAGGTGGAAGTGCCATTTTATCTAAATCACCTACATTCCAAGCCGAGACGATTAACCGTCGTGAGTTGGGGTTACGCTTAATCTCTTCAATCACATTACTCAATTGATCGATAACTCTTCCATCCGTTGCTTCCCATTTGCGCCATTGATGACCATAAACGGGTCCTAAATTGCCATTTTCATCAGCCCACTCATTCCAGATTCTTACCCCATTATCTTGTAAATACTTAATATTAGTATCTCCTTTGATAAACCATAATAGTTCATAGATAATCGACTTGATATGTAACTTCTTGGTGGTAAGCAGCGGAAAGCCCTTTGATAAGTCAAAACGCATCTGATAACCAAAAGTTGAAATGGTTCCCGTTCCAGTCCGATCTTCTTTACGGGTTCCATTTTTTAACACATGTCGGCATAATTCCAAATATTGTTCCATGGTGTCACCCTCACTTGTTCAATTTCTTTTACTTATTATAACATATCTTTTCTAAGAATAAACATTTTTTACTTAAGAAAAGAGTCTAAAGAAAACTCTTTAGACTCTTATTTAGGTAGAATTATGTTAGTTGTTATTGCTTTTTCGTCGAAGAAACTTAAGGCTTTTTCGACATCCGCTAAGGTAATTGCTTCATATGCCATAATCGCTTCAAAGAAGTTCATATCATTGAATTGAAACCTAGCAAAGTTATTCGCAATCGCTTCTGGTGAGTTTAACGCCCGTAGTGATGAACCTAATAACTTGTTTTTAATACGTACAAAATCTTCTTCTGGTATTTTTAAATCTTTTGCCTTTAATAATACATCAATCACATACTTCTTGAACTCTTCTGGTTTATTTGTATCGGTATAGACCATCGCAAAACCATAAGAGTATTCTAAAGTAATTTCATAGCCAAAAGTATTATTAATTAACTCATTATCAATCATGTATTGGTAGTGAGAACTACTTTTACTAAATAAGTAATTAAAGATGATTTCTAAGGCGATTTCGAAGTTCATGAGTTCTTTTCCTTGTAACTTCGACTCATGATTCTTGATACCCACTGCAACTTTTGGTGTCATAATATCCATTTTAATGACGGATTCTTTTTCTTTTACTTCATTTGTTTCAAAAACATATTTTCGTTCTACTCCACTGAACTGAGGGAATTGCTTCTTAGCTTGATTAGCGCGAATTAATTCCATGGTTTTTTCAATATCAAAATCGCCTACCACAAAAAGTAACATATTGGCGGGATGATAGAAGGTGTTGTAACAATCATATAACATTTCCTTGGTAATTTTATAAATCGACTCTTTCGTTCCTGCAATATCGACATTCACGCCATGTTCATGATACATGTTTTGAATAGTTTGAAAATAGAGCCGCCAATCAGGATTATCATCATACATACTGATTTCTTGTGCGATAATGTTCTTTTCTTTTTCTACGTTTTGATCGGTAAAATAGGGGTCTTGTACGAAATCTAACAGAAGATTTAAATTCTCTTCAAAATATGAAGTACAAGAGAAGAGATAACTCGTACGATTAAAACCCGTATAAGCATTCGGATTGGCCGCATATTCCGTGAATTTCAGAAATGCATCCCCTTCCTCACTTTCAAACAATTTATGTTCGAGAAAGTGGGCAATGCCATCAGGAACAGTTATGTAATCTTTTTGACCAATGGGTATAAAAGTATTATCAGTTGAACCGTATTTTGTGGTAAACGTCGCGTAGTATTTATTAAAACCCTTCTTGGGTAATAAATAAACAGATAACCCATTAGGTAGTTTTTCGTAATACAAAGTTTCTTTCAAGGTGTCATAGACTAACTTTTCCATTTATTTCACCTCTTCACTAGTTAAAAGAAAAACAGTATCTTCTTGAATCTTTTGAGCAACGCGCATGATATCTTCTTTCGTTACATTATTTACTTTATTACTTAAACTTTCAACACTAAATGGTTCATCATATAGATAACCAGAATATTCTGCTAATAAGTAATCAATAGGGTTATCTATAATTTGGCGAATATCATTGATATATGCTTTCTTAGTGTTTTCTAAATCTTGTTCACTGAACTCACCTTTCTTAAGCATTTCTAATTGCTTGAGAATAAGTTCATAGGCTTTTTGGTAATCATTTTTATCAATTCCTGCGAAGATAACCATGATACCTTTACCCTTATCGATGGTACTAGAAATATAGTAACATAAGCTTTCTTTTTCCCGAACATTACGGAATAACAATGAATGTGGGTATACTCCCAATAAACCATTTAACACTAGGAGTGGATAATAATCAGCATCTAGACCAGTAATATTGGTGCGAAAACCAATGTTTAATTTCGCTTGGGTAACATCTTTTACTTCAACGACACGGTTTACTTCACGTACTTCTTTGGTTTCAGTATCTACGACTTCGTTAATCACTGGTCTTTCGTCAAATTTGAAGTATTTATTAATCAATGAAAATACACGTTCTTCTGTTAAATCACCAATAATGAGGAAGTCAACAGTATCTTCTCTTAACATTCTTTGATACTCTTCATATAGATTTTCAGAAGTAATACTATCTAAATCTTCCATGCGACCAATCGGTTTTAGGCGATATAACTCATTTTCACACATGATATCAATTAATTTATTATAACTATAACGAATCTTATCGTCATATATAGCGAGGAATTGATCCTTTAATAAACGTTTTTCTTCATTAACAACTTTAGATAAAAATTCACCATTTTCTAATTTTGGTTGAAAAATGATTTCATGGAAGAATTTAAAGCTTTCTTCTAGTAAGTTAACATCTTCTAACAAGTAATTATCATTAATGATTGACATCCGGAAAGACATGATATGGAGTAGACCCTGTTTATTAACAGCGCCACCTAAACTAGCTCCATATAAACTTTCAAGTTTTCGACTTATTTCCATCTTAGATGGGTAATTAACCGTTGCGGCTTTTAAAACTTGTGATAATAAAGCCCGTTTGGTCACATTAGCTGGACTAAGTTTACTGCGGAAACTTAAGATAAAGTCAATGGTCTTAAATTTCGTTGTTTGAATAAGCGTAACATTTAATCCCGCTATTTTTTGCTCGACACGTTTCATCTATTCACCTTCTTATCAGAATTCTATTAGTATTATTAGTTTTTTTATAAAACTTTAATATACAAGAAAGGTTGGTATAAATAACCAACCTACAATTCTAAAGCTATCTTCATCATATTAGTGAAAGCTGTTTGTCGTTCTTCTGCAGTTGTTTCTTCATGGGTGACTAAGGAGTCCGATACAGTTAGAATGGTTAAGGCATTAGCACCAGCTCTTGCCGCATTGGCATATAAAGCAGCTGCTTCCATTTCAACTGCTAAAACTCCCATCTTTGCCCACCGCTTCCATGCTTCTGAATCATCATCATAGAATGTGTCGCTTGAGAGGATATTACCTACATGGTATCTTACGCCTAATTCTCTTGCGACTTTGACAGCTTTTTCTAATAATTCAAAACTTGCAGTAGGGGCAAAGGTACCTGGTAAATTATATTGATGCAAATAGTTGGAGTTTGTTGATGCACTCATGCCGATAATGATATCGTATAACTTTAGATATGGTTGTAAAGCACCACAAGAACCTACCCTAATTAAATTTTTAACCCCGTAGAAATTGATTAACTCGTAACTATAAATGCCTATGGAAGGCATACCCATTCCTGTTCCCATTACGGATATGCGTTTTCCTTTATATGTACCAGTAAAACCTAACATGTTGCGAACCGCATTGAACTGAATAACATCTTCTAAGAAGTTATCCGCAATAAATTTGGCCCGTAGAGGGTCGCCAGGAAGTAAAATCGTTTCCGCGATTAGATCCTTACTCGTCGCACTAATATGCGGTGTTGGTATCGCCATGATATTCCTCCTCCATAATTCTTACGCCACTACTTGTTCCAATCCGTGTGGCTCCATTTTCTATCATTTTTAAGGCGTCTTCTTTTGTACGAACACCACCGCTTGCCTTAACTCCCATATCAGGACCAACGGTTTCACGCATTAGTTTAATATCACTAATGGTTGCCCCACCTGTTGAAAAACCAGTTGAGGTCTTAACAAAATGAGCGTTTGCTCGTTTAGCAGCTAAACAACACTTAACCTTTTCTTCATCGGTTAATAAGCAAGTTTCAATAATTACTTTAACCGTTCGTCCTTCTGCTGCTTTTACGACTTGGCGAATTTCATCTTCAATATACTCATAATCACCAATTTTCGCCCGACCAATATTGATAACCATATCGATTTCATCAGCACCATTTTTTATGGCATCTTTTGTTTCAAATACTTTTACTGCAGTAGTCGTTGCGCCTAATGGGAAGCCAATAACGGTACAAACTAAGACTCCTGTGTCTTTCAATAATTCTTTTGCATAACTAACATGACTTGGATTTACACAAACACTCTTAAAGTCGTATTTACGTGCTTCTTCACAGAGTTTGATTATTTCCTGAACCGTGGCCTCAGGTTTAAGCAACGTATGGTCGATATATTTGTTGAGTTCCATATAAACCTCCTAAAGACATTGGTATAAAGATTATACCATAATTTGGCAAAATTAGGAATAAACTACCATACGATTATTTATCACAATGCGATTACGTCCTGCCATCTTGGAACCAACGAGACTTTCTTGGGCAATTTCTAAATAGTCATCTATTTTATTACTTTCAGCATTACCACAGTACCCACCAATTGATACATTAAGCTTAATTTTATTATTATCATAAAACAACTCTTTTATTTCAATTGTTAAGCGAATTTTTTCACTCATAGTCTTGACTCGTTGATAATTCTCGTTCGTGGCAATTACACAAAAACTATCTCCTGATAAACGATAAACCTTACCAAAATCTTGAACTAGTTCGTTAATTATTGTAGCGACTTCAATTAAAACTTTATCACCCAAGTCTTTCCCATATAATTTGTTGATATCTTTTAAGCGATCGATATTGATTAAGAGTAACCCGATTTGTCCTTTCTTTTTTAGAAGCATATCAGTATCATGAACTAAACTATGATAGTTAGGAATTTTAGTAATTTGATCATAATACTTCCTACTAATACACTTTTCATAATTTCCTTTACGAACATGAAAGTACACCAAAGTAACACTTATAATGGTCCAGAAGAAGATACATGTACCATTTATGATAAGGACTTCAAAAAGAGGTATCTGCATGATAAAAAGTTCAAGATTAAGCAGTACGATTGAACAAATATTAATTAAAAACACTCGCATGCGATATTCTTTGTGCTTATTGATATATAAGTTATAACTCAACATGATGAGAATCATGTATAAAGGAAAGAGATAATGTTTAAAACAAGTACCCATAATTAAACCAAGTAAGAAGATCAAGGTAATATGCTTATACTCCATCCGTGTTAAACATAAGTAGATAATCAAGATTTCAAACCCCATTATTGGGTATGCTTTAAAATAATATAAGATGAAAGTTAAAATGAAGACAGAAAAACTAATAATCGTACGTTTTAAAGCATTAGGAGCGAATCTCGCCTTATAGGCAAAGTGTAAATCAATGACGATTATAGCAGTAATAAAGAAAGGAAGGACAGCAAAATAAAAGATTAATTCTTTCTCCATAATTAATCATTCCACCTTATAAAACTCACTTACATATTATAAAGTAATACGACAAAAAATTTCAACAACGACAAAACGAAAAAAGCAGTCAAAATTCGACAAAACGAGTAGAAAATAAAAAAGGCGCTAATAATATGCGCCAATTGTTATTCAGTAGCTTCTACTGAAATAATTTCCTTTCCTTTATAATATCCACATTCTCCACATACATGGTGAGGTTTAATGTATTCACCGCAGTTTGGACATTTTACTAATCCTGGAACTTCAAGCTTGAAATGAGTTCTTCTCTTCCGTTTCGCAGCTTTTGATGTCCGTCTAAAAGGTACAGCCATTTTAGCACCTCCTCTACTTATTTAATAAATCTTTAAGAATCGCAAAGCGCGGATCAATGGACTTTTCTTTTTCAAATTCTTCCTCAGTGAAAATCTTGTAATCCGCTCCTTCTTTTTTTATCTTTTCGTAAGCATGTTCACTAACGACACGAAGGGGGATATTAACAACGATGTTTTGCCAGATGACTGGTGCTAGTTCAATTACTGGTCCCTTGACGATATTCATATCGAAATCATAATCTTCTTCTTTCGCATCTTCTTTAAATGTGAAGTATTCTATCGTATCGATTTCCATATGGTAGTTCACATCGTCAAGCGTTAATGCACATGGCAAAACCACATCGCAAGAAATGTGTAAATCAAAAATCACTTCGGTTCCTGATAATTTACCCGTGCCTGTGATTTTTACAGGTGATATCCGGCGAATTTCTCGATGGGTTTGTGCTACTTCTGAGAAATCAACCGTTTCATTGATTTCAAAGGGCTCCGTCCCTTCTTTAATCAACTGATTAATATAATATTTCATGGTTATCACCTCGATGCAACAGTAAAATTATATATTTTTTACGCTTAAATGTCAACTTTTTTTCAAGTTATTAAGGAAAAATCCGTAAAATATCACTATTATTATAAACTTAAATGCTTAAATTTAATCTTTTTTCATGATAAGATATAATCATCATATATTTTGGGTGATGCTATGAAAATCGCAGGTATTGTTGTTGAATATAATCCCTTTCATAATGGTCATTTATACCATTTACAAGAAACTAAACGTTTAACTAATTGTGATGTCCTCATTGCGGTAATGAGTGGTAACTTCACCGAAAGAGGTGATGTTGCCATCTTAGATAAACATGTGCGCACTGCCCTAGCCTTAGAAGCTGGGTGTGATATCGTCATCGAATTACCTTATCTATATGCAGTGGCAAGTGCCGATTTATTTAGTTATGGCGCAATTTACCTACTTAATCAGTGTGGCGTAAGCGAAATTGTCTTTGGTAGCGAATCCAATGATTATTTAATTTTAACAGAAAATGCTGAAGTTATCAATAATCCTGCCTTTGATGATAAAATTAAGATTTATCTTGACGAAGGATATAGTTACCCTAAAGCAGCTGAGCTTGCCCTTAAAGCCCTTATAAATACTAATCTAGAGTTTAAATCCAATGATATTTTAGGTATACAATATATTAGACAAATTAAAAGAATTAACCCAAATATTAAGTATCAAACTATCACAAGACTTGGTAATATGTATCATGATACGGAAATCACCCATAACTATTTCGCGAGTGCCACCGCCATTCGTAAACTTGTGAAAGAAAACCAAAATATCAGTAATGTTGTACCACCTTATACTTTAGAAGCCCTTAGTACACAGCCCCTTCACTATTGGGAACAATACTACCCTTATCTCAAGTATCAAATTCTAGCTAAACAATACGAACTTCATCAGATCCATGATATCACTGAAGGTCTCGAAAAAGCGATAATTAAGGCTGTAAAGACATCAAATACTTTTGCTGAACTTGTAACATCCCTCGTATCAAAACGCTACACTAAAGGAAGAATTCAACGTTCTTTAACGCACATTTTAAATAACATCACCAAAGAAGAAGTTGAAGCCTACAATATTCATAATGGTCCAAAATGTATAAGAATATTAGGATTTAGAAAAGAAAAAACACCTATCATTCAAAAACTGAAAAAAATAAGCACCATCCCTATCATTACCAATATTACCCGTCAAAATTATGACTTAGTAAAACTTGATCTCCATGTTAGTCAAATCTATCATTTAACAGATAACCAAGACGAACGGAAGATTCCAATAATACGCTAGGTGAGGTTATATTAGTTTATTTTTCTTTTCATTAGTGTTAAAATAAAGAATGAACGTAAATAGAAAGGATGTTTTTATGGTAACGATTCAGGAATTACGGGAAAAGATTGAAGCACTGCGAGACCCATCCAGCGGAAAAACCTTCAAAGAAACTGGAGGAATCCGTCATTTAGGTATCGATACGGAAAATAATCGGGTCGTCCTAATTCTAGCCTTAGAAAATAAAGATGCCCCAGAGGTAAAGCAATTTAAAGTTCATTTAACAAAATTAATCAAGATTGATTTAAAATTTAGTGGTTTAAAACTTGAGTTAGAAGACCTTACACCAAAAGAAAAAGGTACTGTATTGGATAAAGAAAAGAAAATTCGCTATATCGGTATTGCTAGTGGTAAAGGTGGGGTTGGGAAATCAACCGTAACCGCTAACTTAGCCGTCACTTTAGCGAAGTTAGGCGTGAAGGTCGGATTAATCGACGCTGATATCTACGGACCATCCATTCCTAGTGTAATGGATTTAGAGATTAAACTACCTAAAGGTACAGATGATGAAAAGATTATCCCCTTTGAAAAATGGGGTGTGCAAGTTATTAGTACCGCCTTCTTCATTGAAAATAATCGACCATTAATGTGGCGTGGTCCCATGTTACACAAGATGTTGCAGCATTTCTTCTATGATGTAAAGTGGGACGATGATATTGAGTACATTTTAATCGACTTACCACCAGGAACTGGTGATGTTGCCCTTGATATTCAATCCATCATTCCTCAATGTGAAATGATTATCGTCACCATTCCGCACCCAACCGCTAGTCAAATTGCTGTCAAAGCTGGTTTTGGTGCGAAACAACTCAATCACAAAATCCTTGGTGTAGTTGAAAATATGTCCTTCTTTAGAACACCTGAAACAAGTGCTGAAGTATATCTCTTTGGTCAAGGTGGCGGTGAAGAAGTGGCAAAGCAACTTGGTGTACCGCTCTTAGGTAAACTAGAACTTGCCCAACCAAGAAATGGTCATCATTCCATCTATGGTTTAGATGAGTACAATGGCTTAGTATATTTAAATATCGCAAAACAAATATTAGGTAAATAACCTAAATTATACATATTATTTGTTAAATAACGCACCTTAATAGTGAATTAAGGTGCGTTATTTTTTGGAGGTAATTATGGTTATTATCCTAACTATATATCTCATTAACTTCTTCTTTGGATTAAGACTATTACTTTATAAACGCATTAATAGTAGTTTATATTATCATTTAGTATTACTAACATTACTTATACCTGTTTTAACACCTTTATTCTATATTTTAAATGTACTTGATGATTATACCCAGAGAAAACTCATTAAAAAACGAAAGATTGACCTTGAAAACCTTCCTACCTTAAGTAACAGCAAAACAACTAGTCGTAATGACCTTCAGTTTTTCACAAATGGTAAAAAATTCTTCGATGATATGTTTATGGAACTAAACGAAGCGAAAAATTACATTCATATCAGTTTTTTTGCTTTAAATACTGATGAAATTGGGAAAGAGTTTTTTAATCAACTAACAAAATGTTTACAACGTGGAGTGGAAGTTATTATTTTATATGATCAGTTAGGCTCTATTAAGATAAAAAAGAAATATCTTAACGAATTCCGCAAACATGGAGGAAAACTCGTTCCTTTCTTAAAAATCTTTACTGGTATTAACTATCGCAACCATCGCAAAGTAATGGTTATCGATAACAAAATTGCTTACTTAACTGGGTTTAATATTGGCGATAAATATTTAGGTAAAAATCAGAAACTAGGTATCTGGGTGGATAGTGCACTAAAAATCACTGGAAATGCGGTAGAAATAATTGAAAAACGCTTCTTAGCGGATTTAATGTATGCTTTAAAAAGAAAAGTCGAAGTTGATAAATACTTAATCAAACAAGAATTCCTAGGCAGTAAAATCGTCGAAGTTATATCTAGTGGTGTAGATATTAGTGATATAGATTTAATCGAAAATAAAGTGTTAGAAGAACTCTATCAAGCAAACGAAAGAGTATACTTACAAACCCCTTACTTAATCCTTAATGATCGTTTTCTAAATGCCTTATTATATCTTAAGCATAAAGGTATCGATATCAAAGTGATGATACCAAGCAAAAATGATCATCCCTTGGTTTATCAAGCTACGTTAGCTTATGCCTCGATATTAGTAAGTAATGATATTGAGGTTTACCTATTCTCTAATCAAGCCTTTCTTCATTCTAAAGTAGTAATTATCGATAATCATGCTTTGATTTCCACTCATAATCTAGATATCAGAAGTTTCATATATAGTTTAGAAATCGGTACGCTCGTTTTAGATAAAGATTTTACTGATTATCTCACGAAAGTATTCTTAAAACAAGTAACATATTGTAAACAACTTACAAAAGAAATGGTCCAAACCTATCCTGTTTGGACCAAACTAAAGCTCGCTATTTGTAAGTTATTTTCCCATTACTTATAAAATTAGATTTTTAACTCATTAAAGAACTCTAATAGCTTTTGCAGGGATGATCTTAATAATTCATCCTCATTAATATGAGATTTTTCTAGAATCTTATTAACCATTTTTTCGTGGAAGGATTCATGAATTCTAAACGCTTCCTCCCCTTTTTCAGTTAGGGATAAGAGCACAACACGGCGGTCTTTATCGCTTCGTTCACTCTTCACAAAGCCTTTTTGTACTAAACGGTTAATCGAAGTGGATAATGTTCCAACCGTAACCATCAGCTTATTAGCGACTTCACTCATTGATGGTACTGGTACCTTTTTTATTGCTTCGATTATGTGGACTTCGGTAATAGTCAAATTCTTTAATCCCCGCGCTTTTAAGTTGCGTTCTTCTAATAAAAGAATATGATTAAACAACTCTACTAATAATTCATTAATTAGTTTCCGATTATCCATAAACGCACCTCTCACTTCAAAGACTATTATATCATAGATGACAAAATATACCAAATAATTACTTATTTTTCCTAGTTTGTTTATATGAATAATCATATAGATTTAAATATAAAAAGTCTAATCCACATATATTTTCTTCGATTTGACTTATCTAAAAATAACCAAAATAAAAAACCTATTTAGATTGTTCTAAATAGGTTTTATTTGTTCTAATATAATTTCCCATACTTTATCAAGATTATACTTTGTGACAGAAGAAAACGGTATAATAACATCTTTATCAGTTAAGTTTAGTTTTTCGCGAATAATCTTCAGATGACGAGGATGTTTAGTAATACCGACTTTATCAGCTTTGGTTCCTACTATAATGGTGTTAATGTTGTAGTACTTGAGGTAATTATACATTAATACATCATCTTCCGTTGGCTCATGACGAAAATCCACCAATAACATCGCTAGTTTTAACTCCTTGCGATTTAATAGGTAGTTTTCAATCATCTTACCAAAACGCTCGCGTTCTTTCTTTGACACTTGTGCATAACCGTAACCAGGAACATCAACGAAGTACAGCATGTCATTCACATTATAAAAGTTTAAGGTACGAGTTTTCCCAGGTGTACTTGAAGTATAAGCCAAATTCTTCCTATTCACTAAGGCATTAATAAAAGAGGATTTCCCTACATTACTTCTTCCGAGAAACATAATTTCAGGAAGACCGTTAGTAGGATAATTCTCCTCTTTTACTGCCATAACAACAAGTTCTGCTTTTTTAATAATCATATTGATCACAAAAGGACGATATCAAAGACTTCGCTGATGTCACTTACAAGGACGAATTTTACTTCTTTTCTTACTACTTCTGGTACATCATCTAGATCTGGTTCGTTTTCTTTAGGAATAATTATCGTCTTTAAGCCTGAACGATGAGCAGCAATCGCTTTTTCTTTCAATCCTCCAATTGGTAATACTCGACCTCTTAAGGTTATTTCACCAGTCATACCAACGGAATGATCTACCTTACGGTTTGTAAGTGCTGAAAGAATCGCTGTTGCCATCGTAATCCCCGCACTTGGACCATCTTTGGGAATGGCTCCTTCAGGAACGTGGATATGAATATCATTTTCTTGGAATACTTTTGGATCAATGTTGTATTTTTCTGCATTAGCACGAACATAACTGAAAGCAGCTTGGGCACTTTCTTTCATGACATCGCCTAATTGACCTGTAAGCATCAACTTACCCGAACCTTTAAAGAATGTTACTTCGACTGGTAAGGTATCGCCACCATAAGGGGTGTAAGCTAAGCCGTTTACCACACCGACGACATTTTGGTCGCCACTCTTGGTGTGGAAGAATAATTCCTTACCTAAGTAGTCTTTTAAATTATCTTCTGTAAACACTACTTTTTCATGTTTTTGGGTAAGTATTTCTTTTGTCGCTTTACGACATAATGATCCGATGTAACGTTCTAAGTTCCGTACACCAGCTTCACGGGTATAGGAACGAATAATCTTATAAATAGCATTATCAGTAATTTCTACTTGATTATTATTTAAACCATGCATTGCGAGTTGTTTAGGAATTAAGTGGTTACGCGCAATGTGGTATTTTTCAATTTCCGTATAGCTACTTAACTCTACAATTTCCATTCGGTCCCTTAAAGGTGCTGGAATATTGCCTAAGTAGTTAGCGGTCGCAATAAAGAGCACCTTTGATAAATCAAATGGGTCTTCAATGAAGTGATCGCTAAAGTACTTGTTTTGTTCAGGGTCTAATACTTCTAACATGGCGCTTGCTGGGTCACCTTTATAATCGCTTGATAACTTGTCTATTTCATCTAAGAGGAAAACAGGGTTATTAACTCCTGCGACTTTCATTTCTTGGATGATTCGACCAGGCATGGCGCCAATATATGTTCTACGATGACCACGGATTTCTGCTTCATCCTTCACACCGCCAAGAGATACTTTGACAAACTTGCGGTTTAAAGCATGGGCGACACTCCGAGCTAAGGAAGTCTTACCAACTCCTGGTGGACCAACTAGACAGAGAATCGTTGGTGGTGTCTTTCCTGTCATAACTTTCACAGCGAGATATTCAATAATACGTTCTTTTACCTTTTCAAGGCCATAATGTTCAGCTTCGAGAATTTCTTCAGCCCTCTTAATATCATTGTTTTCTTCGCTGGATTTACTCCATGGTAAAGTGATTAACCATTCAAGATATGTTCTAATGATATTCGCTTCACTAGAGTAATTAGGAATAGTTTCATAGCGACGAAGTTCATCAAGAGCTTTATTCTTAGTTTGTTCGGGCATTCCTGCATTTTCAATCGCTTCTCTTAGTTTTTGAATTTCCGTTTCTTTTGTTGCTCGTTCACCAAGTTCATCTTGAATGACCTTCATTTTTTCTCTTAGAATATATTCGCGTTGATTTTCTTCGATGTTTTTCTTAACTTCTTGGGCAATCTTTTCTTCAATTTGGGCTGCTTGTTTTGTCTTTTCAATATCAACTAATAGGTTTTCCATGCGTTCATTAACATCAAGCATATCAACATATTTTTGCTTGCTGTTTTCGGTCATTCGTAAGTTAAACGCAATGATGTCGCTAACCTTTTCCGCGGTTGTATTCCCTTGAATTGCTGAGATTACTTCTCTTGGCATCATAAAGAGAATATCAGCGTTTTCGACGACGGTATTAATCAACATTTTGATTAAAGCCATCTCTTTTTCCGCACTAGATGATATTGATGGTAAGGTGCGAATACTTGCCATAAAGTATGGATCTTCTTGCAAGTATTCTTCAACACTTGCCCGCACTAACCCCTTAACCTTGACTTTAAAGTTTCCGTTAGGTTGTTTGATTTTCATTAACACTTTACAAACAACCCCGATTTTATATAAATCTTCGGGTTTAGGGTTATCAATAATTGGGTCTTTTTGGTTTACAAGAATTATATGTCCGTCAAAACGCTCAGATTCCATGAGCGCTCTTACACTCGAGTCCCTACCAACATCAAGTCGCATTTCATTGTGTGGAAGGATGACAACACCACGAATCGCAATCAAAGGGAGATTTAATTCTTGAACTTCATTGGGTCTTATCATTTCGCATTTCCCCTCCATATTTAATATTTGATAATTTCATTGTATCCTGTTTAGTGGGGTAATACAATAGAAATGCTTAACTGGACTTTTTGATTTTTTGTGAGGTTTGACCTTCCCGATAAATATATTTTGGCTCTTCATTATTTTGGATTACTTCCTTAGTGATGATACATTTTTTAACATTATGCTTTGAAGGAAGATCAAACATAATTTGATTCATAATGTTTTCAATAATACTTCTTAATCCCCGTGCTCCTGTCTTTCGTCTAATCGCTTCTTTAGCGATTGATCTTAACGCTTCATCTTCAAATTCTAAATCAACACCTTCAAATTTGAAGAGTTTTTGGTATTGCTTTACAATCGCATTTTTCGGTTCTGTTAAGACGCGCATTAAATCATCTTCTGATAATGGATTGAGTATTCCTAAAACTGGCAAACGACCGACTAATTCAGGGATTAAACCATATTTCAATAAATCTTCATGTTCAATATGTTGCCATACGTCTTCATCATTGGCTTTATTATTATCTAAATCTTGATTAAAGCCAATAACTTTTCGACCTAAACGACGTTTAACGATATCTTCAATACCTTCAAAGGCACCACCACAGATAAACAAGACATTCTTCGTATTGAAGGGGATAAATTCTTGATTCGGATGTTTTCTCCCACCTTGTGGTGGAACATTAGCGATGGTACCTTCAAGAATCTTAAGCAACGCTTGTTGTACCCCTTCACCGCTAACATCGCGAGTGATGGAAGGATTTTCGGATTTGCGACTAATCTTATCGATTTCGTCGATGAAGACAATCCCACGTTCGGCTTTTTCCACATCCCAATCAGCTGCTTGAATTAACCGCAAGAGGATGTTTTCCACATCTTCACCGACATAACCAGCTTCAGTTAAACTGGTCGCATCACTAATCGCAAATGGTACATCTAGCATCTTAGCAAGTGTTTGCGCTAAAAGGGTCTTACCACTACCTGTTTTACCAATTAATAGGATGTTACTTTTTTCAATTTCGACATCGTCTTTGTCGTTGTTGGTATCATTATTTAAGAGCCGCTTGTAATGGTTATAAACGGCAACAGAAAGAATTTTCTTGACTTTATCTTGACCAATAACATATTGATTTAAAAATTCGTAAATTTCTTGAGGTTTAGGAATTTTATTTTTATCAATCTCATGTTTCTTATGATTAAAGTCTTCGAGTTCATCACGTTTTAACATATCCATGCACATGTAGACACATTGGTCACAGATATAGACATCGTCACCATAAATGATGCGATTAACTTCTCGTGTAGAACGACCACAGAAGGAACATGTAATTTCACGATGATGTTTACTCATCTATTATCACCTCTCTAGTATAAAAGGTACAAAAGTACTTATTTCTAAGAACCTTTGCACCTATGAGAACTATAGTTTTACCGCATTGTCAACGAGGAAATCGACTGCTTTACGGATTTTAATTGAATCTTCAATATCTTTTGTATTAGGGAAAGCTTTCTTTACTTCTTCAACACTCATGTTGTAGTAGTCTGCAATATTCTTTAATTCTTCATTTAATTCATCTTCACTAACTTGAATGTTTTCAACTTCCGCAATCTTTTCAAGAGTTAAATTATATCTAATGCGTTTTTCAGCTTCTGGTTTGAATTGTTCTTTTAATCGTTCACGGCTACTACCAATGTATTGTAAGTATAAATCTAAATTAATACCTTGATGTTCAAAACGATGTTCAGTATTATGAATCATTTCTTCTACTTCATTTTCGATCATTACTTCAGGTATATTGATTTGCGCATTATTAGCTGCAATATCAACAACTGTATCAATTACATGATTCTTAGCTTCTTGTTCTTTTCTAGCCTTAAAGGTATCGCGAATACTGTTACGTAATTCTTCAACGGTATTAATGTTTTCGCGATTTAACTCTTTTACAAAGTCATCATTTAATTCTGGTTTTTGTTCATACTTAACTTCATGACATACTACATTAAATGTTACTTCTTGTCCTTTTAATTCATCATTAGGATAATCTTCTGGAAAAGTAACGTTAATCTTACGTTCTTCACCTGCTTGTATACCAATTAGTTGTTCCTCAAAACCAGGGATAAAGGTTTGTGAGCCTAATTTTAAGGAGTAGTTAGTTCCTTTACCACCTTCAAAGGCAACACCGTCTTTAAAACCTTCAAAATCGATAATTACGGTATCACCATTCTCAGCAGGTGCTTCCTTTAATACTAATTCAGCATGTTGGTTTAATAATCTATCGATTTCTTGATTGACTTCTTCTTCAGTTACTTCCGTAGATAATTGCTTAACTTCAATACCTTTATATTCACCTAAAGTTACTGCTGGCTTAACAAATACTGTTGCAGTAAATGTAAATGGTTTATCTTTACCCATTTCTTCAGGATTTGGAATATCAATTTCTGGTTGAGCAACAGGTTGAATATTCGCTTCTTGTACTGCCTTTGGATAAACGCGAGGAATTAAATAATTGATAGCTTCTTCATATAGTGCAGCTTCACCAAAACGTCTTTCAAAGATATAACGTGGTACTTTACCCTTACGGAAACCAGGTAGACTTACATCCTTCACCACTTTTTCAAAAGCAACATCTAATGCTTTGTTGAATTCTTCTGCTTCTACTGTAATCGTAAGCTTAACTTTATTTTCTTCGATTTTTTCATATTTTACCGTCATAAATAGACCTCCATATTAATATTCATACATTTCATTATTATAACATAACTTTATACTTTGTAAAAGAATTAAACATTAAAATAATGTAATAATCTATTAATATCTACCTGATATAAAGTACCAATGCTATCTATATTATACTGCATATTTAGAGACTTTAAAATATACCCATGTAAGATTGCACATGCAACCTTTATATCTAAAACTAAATGAGGAAAATACTTTACACAGAAGTCGGTCCACATATTCTGAATGTAACTCTTATTAATACTCGAATCATATAACTGTTGATAGACTACTTCTACAGGCTCATGCAAAATAGCATGATTAAATAGATTGATGAAATTATCTGGAGTAATAATAAAGGTTTCATTAAAATAGTTAGTGTACCTGATACGTTTAATTAATTGATTCTCCATTAAATAAGATAATAAAGTATATTTTATATAGGAATCATGATGAGGATTCGTTAAGAATCTTTCAATTTCAATTATATATTTATTCACATCAAGTTCATCAATGTTAAAGATAATCTCCAAATGATCTTCAAAACTATCGCTTAATTAATACTTCATAAAATCAACATGTTTTTCTGAATTTAAATGTTCTTCAATTACTACCTTCAAATCATTAAGATACTTCTTTAAATCATTGGAACTATAATGATTGTTCTGATAAATCTTTATTAGTTCTAAGGTTTCAAGATGCTGTTCCTCTAATACCATGGTATATAAATACTTCTTAATCAAGTATTCTTCATCAAGATTTTGTTCAATGAACTCATTTTCAATTATCCGATATACTTCATCAAAATGATGTAACTCAATATGACAATCAATTATGTATTTTAAACATTCACATTTAATATAATCTACTCCTTTAGCTTTATCAAATAACACTAGTGCTCTTTCATATTGTTTATTATTAAAACATCTAACACCTTCATAAAAACATTTAAGTTCATGTTTAGGGAATACCAGTATCTTTTCCATAATAACCCCTCAATTATCAGATATTGCCATCAATTATTATTATTCACAATATAATATTTCATGAGATATTAGACAAAATAAGTGAAAAAATGTAAACTTGCATAAAATACTGGTAAAGGGAAGAAAATATAAAAACCTATTGATTTTATCAAAAATCTATAGTAAAATATCTTTTGTCTTGGGGCGTTAGCTCAACAGGATAGAGCAACGGCCTTCTAAGCCGTCGGTTAGGGGTTCGAGTCCCTTACGTCCCGCCATAATAAAGAGGATATTTCTAAACGAATATCCTCTTTTTTGTATTATATAATTCCTTGGGCGACCATCGCATCTGCGACTTTTAAAAATCCATATATGTTGGCACCTAATACTAAGTTACCTTCCTCACCAAATTCTTTAGAACACTCAGTAATATTCCGATAAATGTTAATCATAATCTCCTTTAACTTATGGTCAACCTCATTAAATGACCAATTTAACCGCATACTATTTTGCGTCATTTCTAAGCCACTACAAGCAACTCCACCAGCATTTGCTGCTTTCGCAGGTGCAAATAATACTTTATTATCGAGGAAATAATGGATAGCTTCCCTTGTTGAAGGCATATTAGCACCTTCACCAATAGCCTTGCAGCCATTCTTAACAAGATTAATCGCATCATCTAAATCCAGTTCATTTTGGGTTGCACATGGTAGAGCTATATCACAAGGTATGGACCAAATCGCTTTAGGATAATCATAATAAGTAGCTTCTTGATGATAGTTTAAATAAGCTTTAATTCGTTCTCGTTTAACAAGTTTTATTTCTTTAATTACATCTAAGTCAATTCCCTTTTCATCTCTTATTACACCATTTGAATCACTTAATGCGACCACTCTTCCGCCTAAACTAATCACTTTTTCCGCAGCATGGATAGCCACATTACCACTACCAGAAATAACTACTCTACTATCCGTAAATGATAATCCGTTATTATTTAAGTACTCTTCCATAAAGTAACATAAACCATAACCAGTAGCTTCTTTTCTGACAAAACTACCACCATAACTCAATCCCTTGCCTGTAAAAGCACCATTGACTTCATTAGTTAACTTCTTATACATTCCATACATATAACCTATTTCCCGCATCCCTACACCAATATCTCCTGCAGGTATATCTGTTTCTGAGCCAATGTGCCGATATAGTTCGGTCATAAAACTCTGGCAGAACCGCATAATTTCCCCATCACTCTTACCTTTAGGATCAAAATCACTTCCACCTTTTCCTCCACCTAAAGGTAAGCCTGTTAAAGCATTTTTTAATGTTTGTTCAAAGGCTAGACACTTCATAATACTTAAGTTTACGGATGGATGAAATCTAATCCCACCTTTATATGGTCCGATAACACTACTATGTTGAATGCGATAACCACGATTAACTTGCACTCTCCCTTGATCATCAACCCATGTAACACGAAACATTATTTGTCGTTCAGGTTCAACTAATCGTTCAAATACACCTTGCTCAATGAACTCAGGATGTTTCCTAACTACACATTCTAAAGAATCTAAGACTTCACTAACTGCTTGTAGATACTCTACTTCATGCATATTCTTTTCAACTACACGTTCATAAAGAGGTTTTAGAATATCCATAGTACACCTTCTCATTACTTTTTAAATATTCCTACATTATTGTAAATGTTAGAATAAATTTGTAGAAAAAAGGCGGTATAAAAATACAGAACATCTAGACATTAACTTAAAGTGATTTATAATCACTTTAGGTGATAGAAGGATGAGATATGATGTAATGTA
>Ga0134103_1000716_pt1 | contig 37774 bp, 35 predicted proteins | sample 14_taG_2_FD_94445 | JGI IMG/M metagenome (GOLD analysis project Ga0134103, IMG submission 94445) | Switchgrass degrading microbial communities from high solid loading bioreactors in New Hampshire, USA - 14_58_20_212_A1 metaG | ecosystem: Engineered > Bioreactor > Semi-continuous > Anaerobic >...
AGCGTTATCAATGGAGACTAAAAAAGATGGCTCCTGTACAATACAGAAACCATCTTTTATCAGCATAATAATTACTAAAACTAAACTTTTTTATTTTTGTCTACTTTACAGGTGTAAGTTCAAAAGGTGGTTTTTCTTAACGGTTTCTAATCGCATCAATTGGACGTTTGCGGGCTATACGATATACTGGTAAGAAACTTGCGATTAAAGCAACGCCAACGCTTACTACAAACATTAATAGAACTTGTCTAATGCCAAAATTAAGGATTGTAATAAATAAACCGTACTCTCGTTTAAAATAGTTATTTAATAACAAAATGGAACCTATCGTCGCGATAAGTGCTAAAGCAAAGTTTATTAAAGCGATAATTAAACTTTCGTTAAAGAAGATACCAAAGACATCTTTACTCCGAGCTCCAATAGCCCTTAAGACTCCAATATCACGACGCTTATAGTTTATACTTGTAGAGATGAAGTTAAATAGTAACAACGAGGAGAAGACCGCAAAGAAGATTCCAATGTAAAGAAAGACTTCTGCGGTGTTTTCAATAAAGTTATTAACTTGTCTTAACATGTATGATACTTCATTTTCAATTTCATACATAATACCATCATGGTTAGTTTCACTGAAAATTACGATTTTACGCAAGTCACTTTCGGAACTAGGCATTCTGCCAAGTGCCCATCCAAATGGTCCAGGTACATTTTTTTCAAAGTAGTCATATAGTTCATCAGCTACTAAGATAATATTCTTAGGTTGGTAATAGTCATTATAATTAATATAGATTGATTTATCAGGAATGATCACTCCTACTATCTTCGTAGAGACTGAAGTAAGATAGTCAAAATCAGTATAGATATCATACTCAAATGTTCTCGTGATTGGTTTCTTAGGTAAAATATCATAACGATTTATAATATCTAGTTTTACTTCCCATTCGATTGTAATACCACTCTTATCTCCATATTCATTATTAAGGTAACCTGGTCCATTAATGAGGTAGTTACCATAAGCTCTTTCTTGCACTTCTAATGGTAATTCATCATTCACATCATAGTAATCTAAATACTTGTATGGATTGAAGCCCTTTGTGATGGCTTCGGCGAGATTAGCCTTTGCATATTCATCAATTAATAATTTATAACTATTATTGAAATAATCATACATCGTGTACTCTAGATTGTTATTTTTAAAATCGTCAGGTATATCTTCTTCTTTTACTGGAAGATCATAAAAATTTAGTTCATCAATAATAAATTCAAAAGGAACGACGATTTCATCATTAGCCAAACTACTCTTGTTTTTGTCAAACATGACAACTTTACGTTTATCATCTAGTTTACCTATGTAGTTGATATACTGAGTATCGATAAAAGCATCAGCACTACTTTCAAGATTTATGTCATTACCTAGATATTCTATTTGTTTTTCAATAAAACCTGGTTTGACAAATACTAGCGCATGATAGCCATATGAGAGAACATTTTCAAACTCTAAATACTTCATATAATAATTAAGATCATGAGTAGGGGTATTAGTTTTTAAAAGTTCATAGCGATTACTATCAAACTTAGTATCAATAATCCCTGTGATGGTGTATTTTTCACCAAGTATTTCGATTGTTTTATTTAATAAATCATTATAGTTGTTTAAAACGTCTGATTTAATTTCAATATTTCCATCTGGACTACGATATCCACCAACATCATAATGTTCAAAATGATAGCTAGTTATGGCAATCTGATCAAACTCAGTTGGCATGTTTCCATATATAGTAAATCCTAATGATTCAAGCTCTTCTTTTGTGAATTCCACAAAACCAGATACCTTTCGTGAATAATAATCGGGACGGACATTTTCTAATTCGGCGATATTACCGATTTTCATATAATAATTGCTGGGGTTGTAAACAGGTTTAAAATCAATCGCTAATTTTTCTTTGAGGAAACTAATATCCTTATTATCTAAACCAGTTTTATATGATAACCAGGTATTCCATTCTTCGTGGTATTGATAGATATGCTTAGTAAAAGAAAGGTTTTGAATGTTTGCGTCTTTAAAAGATCTAACCGATGTATTGATTTTATTATATGAACCCATTGTGTCAGCCAAACCAAATAAAGTAAAAGCGATAAATGATAGTAAAATTGTAAAGAATAATCGTACAGGTTTTACTCTTAAGCCGCTAGCACCAATCTTTAATGAACTAAAGAATGGAAGTTTAGAGCGAATTAATTTGAAATTATTTGCATCTTGCGGTGTAATTATTTTGGTTTCGTCGGTTTGCTTGAATGATTCGCGATATCCTTCTTCATCAATCTTTGCCACTCTTCTGATTTGTTCATTAGTGCGATTATCAATGGAAATAATAACATCTTGATTAGCTTTTTCTAAATATTGATTAATGATTTCTATGTCTTCTACCGATAACTTATATCCCTTTTTTATGTAGAGAAAATTATCATCGATGACATTAATTCCTTGTTTAGTTTTTTCAGCTTCTACTTTATAACGCTCAACATCGCTAATTATTTTTCCATCTGCTAGTTCAATAATGCGATCTGCATAAGTTTCCGCAAATTCGCGGTCATGTGAAACAATAATAACAAGTTTTGTTTGAGAAAGTTTCTTTAAAGTATCTAAAACTTGTTTTCCTGTTTTACTATCTAAAGCTCCTGTAGGTTCATCAGCCATGATGATTTCAGGATTTTTGACTAAAGCCCGCGCAATCGCGACCCGTTGCAGTTGTCCAATAGACAACTCATTGGGTTTACGATCTGCATATCCCGCTAAATCTACTTGTTCTAAGATTTCATTGATTAATTCACTTGTAGCTTCTCTACCTTGCAAATTTAACGCTAATCCGATATTTGCCCCAACTGTAAATTCTTCTAAAATGTTGTACTCCTGGAAAATAAAGCCAATATAGGTGTTCCGATAACTATCAAAATCGCTCTGATTAAAATCACGCGATGATTTACCCTTGATGATTACTTCTCCCGTATCATACTGGTCTAACCCACCCAAGATATTAAGGAGAGTTGATTTACCACTACCAGATTTACCTAGGATAAAAACCATGCCACGATCAGGAAATTTTAAACTTATCCCAGCGAGAGCTGTTACTGGTACACCCTTTTTCGGTCGATAAATTTTTGTCACATTTCTTATTTCTAACATGCATTACCTCTCCATTTATAAGTTAAGTTTTTAAATATTATACCCTTAAACTGTTTCAATAGCAACTTGATTTTACTACCACTTTTCAACAAATAATTCTTACATTACCTTAGTTTATTTCTGTAAAGACCTTGATGAAGGCATTTACTATATGAGGATCAAATTGCGTTCCAGCGCAATCTTTTAATTCTTGTATGGCTTCTTCAAAAGATTTTGTAGCCTGATAACAGCGTTCATTAGTCATAGCATCAAAAGCATCGATAACTGCTATAATTCGAGAAGTTAATGGAATCTCTTCTCCTTTTAGTCCTTGGGGATAACCACTACCATCCCATCTCTCATGATGACATAGGATATAGGGAGCGATTGCTCTTAGTTCAGGACTTGCCATCGCAATCCGATAACCAATCTCGGGATGTCTTTTCATTTGTTCCCATTCTTCATTTGTGAGTGGACCAGCTTTTTTCAGAATCCGATCATCAATTCCAATCTTACCGATGTCGTGTAATGTACATAATAGTTCTAATTCATTTAATGTTGTCTCTGATAAATTAAGATCTTTGCCAATTAATTGCGAATATTTGATTAAACGCTGAGCATGCTCATCTGTTTCTTGACTCTTAGCATATAATGTAGCCTTTAATGAGGCAATCAGATTACTATGAAAACTATGGCTTTTTAACAGTTTATTTAAAAGCATGTTGTCTTCTGCATCTTTAATGGTATTACTGATTAATTCAAATTTAGTTTTTTTCGTAGCACAACCTAATGATAAACTTAAATTATGATGTGTACTGCAAGCTTGTTCGATAACTCTAATGCGTTCTTGAGCATCTTGATAACTTGTATTTGGTAAAATGAGCGCAAATTCATCGCCACCGATTCTTGTAAGAATATCAGCTTCTTGACAGTATTTTTTTAATATTTTAGCTACGCTATTTAGTAACTCATCACCTTTATCGGTACCATATGCCTCATTAACTAACTTTAACCCATTAATATCCCCAATTATAATTGAAATTGGTAAATTTGGTTCAGCATCAATTCTAGAAATAGTTTCTTCAAAATAATGACGATTATATAATCCTGTTAGTAAATCATGATTATTCAAATAGCGAATATGAGCTTCCCGTTGTTTTTGCTGGGAGATATCGATAACTAAGCCTTCTATAGCTATGACATTTCCATCCTCATCATATACTCCACAGCCTTGTTCATAGACCCATTTTCTCTCACCTGATACGGTAATAATCTCATATTCATCTTTAAAGTATTCTTTTTTCGCTAAAATTTCTCCCCATTTATTCCAAAGATATTCTTGATATTCAGGACAGATTAAATCATTATATGATATATCCCGATTATATAATAAACTTTCAGGTTTATATCCCGTTATCTCATAACACCCATCGGAGACAAATTCCATCGTCCAACTTCGGTCATAGTGACACCGATATGCCATACCCGGTAGATTCTTAAGAAGGGTAGCTTTACTGCGTTCACTTTCTTTAAGGGCTTGGTCTAGACTCTTTCCGTCACATCTTGTACAATACCAATATGCGTAATTGCTAAAGATTGAATCTCGATAGGAGCCATACTTAGGTTAACCCAAACAATCTCCCCATTAGCCTTTATATAACGTTTGGTAATATTATAGTAATTGATTTCTTTGTTAACAAACTTCCAAAATAACTCCATCTCAATCATTACATCATCGGGATGTGTATATTCTTTCCAACTTAATGAACGTAATTCTTTTTTACTTCTCCCTGTGATTTTTTCAAACATCGGATTACAATCAACTAACTTATGTTTGTCATTTCCAAAGATAACACCTATTGGAACTTGATTATAAATAGCGACGAGATACTTCCCCCTTTTTATCAATCTCTCATTATCTAACTTTAACTTCTTAATAGTTTTTATAGCCTTCATTAACAAAATAAATCCAACGACAAATAAGATAAGCACAATTATACCGTGATAATAAAATATTTTGCCTTGAAGGAATATGCTTAAATCAAAAATAAACATAAAGAATTCCACCTATAAGATTAATTAGACATTCGGTGCGAGTTGTCTAAAAATCAGTCATTTAGTTAAATTATATCATCATTTGGTCATTTTTCAACAAATTTAGTGTTGTGCCTTATCCAATAATTCATTTATGTTTAATAAAACTACTTATAAACTCAATTAAAGATAAATAAAAAAGTAACACAGGGTTATGACCCTGTGTTACTTTTATCGTTTATCAACTAACAGTAACTGTTAGAATATGCCTGCACCATGTAATGCCATGAGTATGAAATAGAGAACAAATAATCCTGAACAAGCCCAGAGGATTGGATGGATTTCGTTCGCTTTCTTTTGGCATAACTTAACAATAACATAGAAGATGAAACCAAAGGCAATACCAATAGAAATGTTATAAGCAAGAGCCATTACAACCGCTGCAAAGAATGCTGGAATAGCTTCTGAGAGATCTTCCCAGTTGATATTCTTGAATGCACCAGCCATCATAATACCGACAACAACTAATGCTGGAGAAGTAGCTTCACTTGGTATGATACCAACAATTGGTGAAATGAAGATACAGAGTAAGAATAATACAGCAACAGTAACACTTGTTAAACCAGTACGTCCACCAGCTTCAATTCCAGCAGCACTTTCAACATAGGTTGTAGTGTTAGAAGTACCGAAGATTGAACCGATTGATGTAGCGATGGAATCCGCAAATAATGCTCTTTCCATCTTAGTCTTGAACCCTTTGCTTTCTTCGATTGCTGCTAAGTCTTCATCACTGAAAATACCACTTCTTCGACCTGTACCAATGAAAGTACCGATAGTATCAAATGTGTCAGTTAAACTGAAGGCAAAGATAGCAAGTAAAGCAACAGGTAGTTTACTGATATCTTTAAATAAATCGCCAATACCAACAAATGCTTTACCAAAAGTAGTACCTAATTCTTTGAAGTTTTGTGCAATATTCCAACTAAAGTCATCAGGAATATTTGTAACCTTCATTGGAATACCGATAATTGTTGTAATAATAATACCAAGGAGAATAGCACCTTTTACTTTGAATAGTAATAAAAGAATCGTAATAATTATACCAATCATTGTTAAAACAGGTCCAAGTTTACTGAAATCAGTAAGTGCTGGTACTGATCCACTAATATCTACCATTTGTACATTGAGGAAACCAATGTACGCGATAAAGAGACCGATACCGCCACCGATTGCATTTTGTAAACTTTCTGGAATGGCTTTAATAATTGATTTTCTAATCTTCGTTACGGTAATAATGATATTAATAATACCGCAAATGAACACCATTCCAAGAGCTTCTTGCCAAGTAAAGCCTAAGCCCATACATACTGTGAAGGTAAAGAAAGCATTAAGTCCCATACCAGGTGCTTGTGCATATGGTACGTTAGCGAATAAGCCCATTACTAATGTACCAATGACGGAAGCAAAAATGGTGGCAAGGAAGATAGCCCCTACTGGGAATGGATTTGCATCTGTACCTGCTAAAGTTAGAATTGATGGGTTTACGAAAATAATGTAAACCATGGCGAAGAATGTGGTTAGACCGGCAATGATTTCTCTACTAATCGTAGAGCCACTTTCTTCAATATTGAAGAAACGGTTTAAACCGCTGCCGATTTTGTTAAAAAATTCTTTCATCTTCTCGACTTCCCCTTTATTTTATTTTTTAGTTTTGTTACCAACAAATAAAAAAGCAAGTATTGTTACATACTCGCCAATAAAATGAGGGTGAAGAAGGAACACTAAAAAATGCACCAATAGTCTAGCGATTATGGTCGCTAGGTAGAGACTATGGAACCAGATTATCCACATTATATTGGCGTGCTAAGTATATTGCTATTCAATTGTATAACAAAACTTTAATTTAATTTTACCATAGTATACTTGATTTGACAATGCTTAGCAATGAAAAATTTTCATAATACGGTTTACTTTGGACAATTCATGATTATTGATATAAAAAAGAGAAGACACATGTTAAAGCCTTCTCTTTTTTATATCTCCAGTAGATTTACTTTAATGATTTAATTATTTTCCTAATAGATAATCCACTTGTTCGTCTGTTAAATCAAGATGATAAAACAATTTGTAGAAGTTTTTCGTTTCTTGTTCGATGTTCATACCATCTGGTAAGTTATCATAGAGTAGATCTGCTAACCAATAAATACCAATTAGGCGGTTAGCTGATTGAGGACGATCAAACCAACTAAATGGATATTTAGGTATTGCATATACTCTATTGTTTTGAACAGCGGGAATACCTTGATAATCCTCTTTACTTAAGAATCTTTCTACTGCTTGTTTAGGTGAAACTCCTTCAGTTGGTTCACCATTAACGATAACTACATCAGGCATCCAAGTGATAATGCGTTCAGGGTTTACAGTATAACGAGTTTCTCCTTTAATATCATCATCACGAGCAACATTATATACGTCTAATAATTCGAATAATGCGGCATGACTTGAACCTTCTGGTACAGTTTCAAGGGAGTCTGGACCATTACCATAATATACTTTAACTCTTTTATTTTCAGGAATATCGATAGAGTTTGCGAAAGCTAATGCAGTTTCAGCGTATTGAGCTAATTCTTCACAACGTGATTGTTTACTTATTAATATAGTTTTCAAGAAACGATAAGCATCAGGCACTTTATCTAATGAATGATCTATCATAATTACAGGAATCCCTGTATCATGAGCTAATTGATTAGCATCATCAACTTCTTTACTAGATAAAGAGTTATAGGCTAAGATAAAATCGGGTTGAAGAGAGATTAATGACTCCTTATTTATTTTATTGGCTTGTCCAATAACTGGTAAATCACGATATTTTTCTGGGATATACTCAATTTCATAATCATTAAATTTATAATTCCAAGCACCAAGTATATCTGGGTCAATTGTATAAAGCAACATCGTTCCTGAAGGAATATTAGAAACTACTTTTGTGATATTTTTAGGAATAACTACTTGGCGGTTAGCCATATCTATAACTGTTTGTGTCGTTTCTTCCGTAGTAGTTGTTGTGGTATTACCAGTTGTTGATGTTGTGGTGTTAATGGTCGTTGTAGTCACGTTTTTGGTAGTAGTTGTCTTTTTACTATTAGTACACCCTACTACTATTAACAACAAAACAAACAAAATCCCTAGACTTACTTTTCTAAACATATTAACCTCCCCAATGTTAATTGATTAGTTAATTAAAGTATAACGCCAGTTTCGTGATTTGTCAATTTTCAATTGCTCGCTTGACGCAAGCGCTTACATGACTTATACTGTAACTAAAGCAGTAAAATGGGGTAATAGTATGAGTAAACATGCAAATTCTTCTCCGAAAAAATCAAAATATTATCTCTTATTAGTTGCCTTAATAATTATTAGCGTTATTACCATAATTAGTTCCTTTGCGATTGGATATTATAAAATACCAATCAAAGATATCCTCACCTTTATTCTTAAAGGTGAAAAACATGTCCCTAGTAATATCGCTATTATTATTAAACGCATTCGGTTTCCACGTATCGTTGCGGCATTTATGATAGGGGCAGGATTAAGCATCGCAGGTGCTAGCTATCAAGGCATGTTTAAAAACCCGCTTGTTTCTCCAGATATTTTAGGTGTTTCCACAGGAGCTGGCTTAGGAGCAGCCCTCGCGATTGTTCTTGACTACCCTAATATCATGATTCAACTAATGGCTTTTGTTTTTGGAATAGTTGTTGTATTCCTTGCCTATTTAATTGGTACACGTACTAAATATCGTCAAGAAGTAAGTTTAATTCTCGCAGGTACTATGTTAGGAACGTTATGTTCTTCCTTTATAACGCTTATTAAATATCTTGCTGATCCCTATGAAAAACTACCCGCAATTACTTATTGGCTGATGGGTAGTCTTTCCAGAGTTAATAATAAAGCTCTACTATTTAGTGTTATCCCCATGGTAATTGGAATTGTTATACTTTATTTACTGCGATGGCGTCTAAATATTCTAACCTTAAATGATGAGGAAGCTTTAGCGATTGGTGTGAATCCAAAAAGTGTGCGCCTTATCGCCATTATTGGTGCTACCCTCATAAGCGCAAGTAGTGTATGTCTAGGTGGCATCATTGGTTGGGTTGGATTAATGATACCGCATATTACACGTGGTTTAGTTGGTGCTGATTACCGCAGAACACTTCCTATTTCTTTCTTAATCGGTGGAACGTTTTTATTAATCATGGATAATCTAGCCCGTACCCTCTACGCGATGGAAATCCCTCTCGGTGTACTAACTTCTTTATTCGGAGCACCCTTTTTTATCGTACTCATTATAAGAGGAGGGAATCGCTAATGCTAGAAGTTAAACATTTAACTGGTGGTTATGGTAAGAAACTAATTTTATATGATATAAATTTTTCCGTAGAACCAGGGACAGTAGTTGGTATTCTTGGTCCTAATGGTTGTGGAAAAACAACTTTACTACGAATGTTGCTTGGTAGCTTACATAAAACATCGGGTATAATTAGTTTTCAAGGCAAAGATATCACTAAATTAAAAAGAAATGAACTTGCCAGACACTTTGCGTATATTCCTCAGAGGGATAGCGTTACATTCCCATATACAGTATTTGAAATGGTCCTTATGGGAAGAACCGCTCATTTTAATTCAATTAGTACCCCTTCCAAAAATGATATAGAATTTACTTATAGCATATTAGAAAAACTTAATATATCATATATGGCAGACATGATATATGCGAAATTATCGGGTGGCGAACGTCAATTAGTATTAATCGCCCGTGCTTTATGTCAAGATACGGATCTCCTGATTATGGATGAACCTACATCAAGTCTTGATTACAAAAATCAAAAGTTAATAATCGATGCCATTAAACTAGCTTCACAAGCAGGTAAATATATTCTCTTTACCACCCATAGCCCTTCTGAGCCATTTCTTATTGCTGATAGTGTTCTACTCCTTAAAGAAGGTAGAATGGTAGGTTTTGGTAGCCCTACTGATATTTTAACTTCACAAACATTAGAACAAGTTTATGGTATTCCCATGGATGTCCTTTCAATCACTAGTAAAAATAATCAAGAAGTTAAACTTTGTTTACCTGTTTATTAAGAGTACTATGCATATCTTTTTAACTGGGCCTAAGCAAGTGGGTAAATCTACAATCATACAAAAAGTGATTGAAAGGCTGAAAATGAAAGATTTATGCATTGGTGGTTTTTGTACCTATCAAGGTATAAGTAATGATTTAGATATTTACATTAATTACTATGATAGAGGAAAACCATATACTTTAGAAAATAAAGTGGCTTATCGTACTATTGAAGGAGCTACTCCCCTCCCTCATACATTTGATAGTTTAGGTGTCAAAATATTAAGTGACACTAATGTGGATATTATAGTTATGGATGAGTTGGGTTTCCTTGAAAGTAGTGCTGAATTGTTTAAATCTAAAGTATTAACTTTAATAGATGGAATTATCCCTATATTAGGTGTTATCAAAGAACAATATGTTCCTTGGTTAGAACAAATTAAGTATCATCCTAAAGTTGAAACAATTTCTGTCACTCAAAATAATCGTGATTTTTTACCTGAATTAGTTTTACATAAAATAAGTACTTATTTAAGTGTCAAGATATAGTAGAAAATAAGTAAAATTAAAAAATGTTCCTATTTACGGAACATTTTTTAATGTTTTAGTTTTATATATTTCCACTTACCAGTTTTATAACGGGCAAAAACAAATATCCAGCGAATAAACTGATCAACAAAAATCGCAATCCACGCACCAATTAGTGCCATATTAAATACATTTACTAAGAGATAAGCAAGACCAACTCTAATTACTAATACTCCTACAAGGGCAGATACAAGGGGCCAAACTGTATCTCCTGCACCCCTTAAACCACCAGCAACAATCAATTGTGATGCTTGAAATGGTTGGACAAGCGCTATGATTTTAAGAAGTACTGTCGCATTTTGAATAATTTCCTCATCACGTGTATATAATGCGGTGATGTATTTACCAAAGAAGAAAAAGACTAATGCCATAAAGGAGGAAATATAAACACCAAATCGTCGTGTAACTTTAGTATAACTTTCGGCATGTTTTAATTGTCCTGCCCCTAGTGATTTACCTATTAAGGCACTAGTTGCAATCCCAAAAGCTTGCCCTGGTTGGAAAGATAAACTAAGAATATTTAATGATATCTGGTGGGTAGCATATGATACTGTCCCTAAATCAGCCACTATGCGGACAAATAAAAGGATACCTGTTCTAAGAACTAGTTGTTCAAGCGTGGCAGGAATACCAATTTTAACTAAATTGTAGACAATGGTATTATTAAAGCGGAAACGATGTTTAAAATTAAGTTTTACTACACCTTTACCCTTTATTACCACACCAAATAAAACGATTGTTACTAAGATGTTTGAAAGCACAGTAGATACACCAGCACCAGTAATACCTAATCGAGGTAAGCCTAGATGACCGAAGATTAATATGTAGTTACCAAAGACATTTAAAAAGTTTGCGATAAGATTAATACGCATTGGTGTTCTTGTTTCACCGATACCACGTAAAGAAGCCGCAATAGACATATTAAATGATTGAAAGATAAAACCAATCATTAATATGCGAAAATATGATGTACCTACACTGATAGTATCTGATTTGGCACCTAATAAACCTAAAATTCCAGGCGTAAATATAATTCCTATTATTGATAAGGGAAGAGCTAAGCCAAATAAACTTACGAGAATTACGTGTTTTAATACTGGTTCAATCTTCTCTGTTTCTTTTGAACCAAAATACCTTGCGATTAATGCTGTTCCACCAACATTTAAAGCTTGCACTAGAGATTGGCCAATAAATAATGGTTGGTTGGTTAAACCTACTGCAGCGACACTTGCTGCTGATTCCGCTTTATCTGGCAACCAACCTAACATCATCATATCTATCATACTAAATAATGAACTTAATAATAACTCTACTAAAACGGGCCAAGCTATTTTAATTACATCGCGACGTATCAAACTGGGTTCTATTTCTAATTGACTTGTTCCATTCATTTTACTTCATCCCTTTTAATGTTGTTGTAACCAACATATATTATACCATGTTAGGGGATTTTGCAAGTACAAAATATCAAATATCAATTGCTTCCTTGGCATTACCATTATTATCAGTAAATTTGATATTGATATGATTTTCATTCAGGGTAATGGCTGCACCAACAAATATATCTTTATCTTTTTCCTTCATATATGGATTTGAACCAATTACGACTGGACATGCTTGCCCTTTATTATCATATAAACAACCAGGGAAGAATACTGTTGTATCATGTAGATGACCACAAAGCATTAAATGGGGTTTAATATCTTCTCTTAATATTTTAGCCCATTCATTATAAAGTTCTTGTTCAATATCAAATGGTGGTTTCATAGTGTATGTAAAAGGATTATGAACAATGACAAGTCTATACTTAACGTCCTCTGCTTGATATTCTTGCTTAGCTCTTTTTACAACATCTTGCAAAAATTCAGTTTCCCGTCTACGAAAATCCTCAGAACAAATCATATTACCATATTCAGGAAAATCATCAACCTTATCTTCACCACAATCAAGGACAATCCCCCATAATGGACCCAATCTAAAAGTGTAATAACTTTTTCCCTCATGAGTAGGAGTATATTCAACTAGTCTTTCTGCATATTTTCCTCGCATATCATGATTTCCGCGGGAAAAGACAACTGGAATTCTACCTTCCGTTAACTTACCCGCTATTTCATAGATTACATCTAAATTTTCTAGCTTTCCACTATCTTCTTGAATATCACCATTAAGTACTAATAAATCTAAATTATCTTGAAAGAACTTTCCCGCTTCTATTGGACTATGAACTTTATTATGAGTATCAGATAAATGGTAAATGTGAATAGGCAATTCTACAATAGGTTTAAATTGAAAAGTATACTCTTCAATAGCTTCTGTTATAGAATAATAAGCTTTTCTTTCAACAACTTTACGATAACAAATCGTATATTCTTTTGTTTCATTTAGCAATTCCATTGGAACAATCATCCGATGAACATTAACAGCACTACGGAGTACACCATTAACATCATCATAAAAAACCTTATCTCCTACTTTAACCCACATGACCATTTCACAATTGACAGGTACCATTATTTGATAGGTATCCTTAACCGCAAAAACAACTGGCGCACTTTTAAAAACAGATGGTAGAATCATAAACTCCTCCTAATGTTAAACTATCAATGATTATAACATATTTGCCCATATATGTTATAATTATAAGTAATTAATATTTAAACTGAGGAGTTTCATAATGAAGTACTACAAACGCTACTACAACATCATTATTCTTGTAATTGTCACTTGTTTCATCATGGCTTATATCGAAGTGATTATTACTCCACCTTATTTTGTAAAATCATTAATAAAATTACTATTGTTTTTCCTAGTACCAATCATCTATTCAAATATGAATAAAGGAATTCACTTAAAAGACATCTTAAATTTTAAACTCAAACCATTCTTAATATCTTTACTGATTGGTATAGGAGTATACGCTGTTATTCTTGGTGGATACATTTTACTTGAAAATCAATTAAACCTTTCTTTTCTTCCAAATTTATTAGAAAACAATATCGGAGTTAATAAAAATAACTTTATATTAGTTGCTCTATATATAACTTTCGTTAACTCATTCCTAGAAGAATTTTTCTTTAGAGGATTTGCCTACTTTTCTTTAAAAAACATAAGCTCGGAGAAAACAGCTAATATCTTCAGTGCATTAAGTTTTGCCTTATATCATGTAGCGATAATCGATGGTTGGTTCTCTTTAACTGCCACATTTATAATCATTATCAGTTTATTTGCTAGTGGCCTTTTCTTTAACTATTTGAATAAAAAGAATAATAGTATCTTTCCATCTTGGATAATCCATATTTTCGCAAATCTAGCCATAAATACCATAGGAGTTTATCTTTTCCAATTATTGGGCGCATAGAATAATCAAGGGGGGATTTACTTAATGGTCGAAAAAGCGCGTTTGTATCATTTCTTATTTCTCTTTGTGATCTTAATCCTCACAATTCTATCTATATTATTTGTCAAAAATAAGAATGAGAAAATTCGCTACCGCTTTAATATGGGTCTATTGCTTTCTGGTTTTCTGCTTCATTTTATTAAGCTTTTCTTTGAACCATATCGTAGTAATTTCCCTTATTCTATAAGTAAGATTACTTTTGAAAATATTTGCGCCTTTAACACTATTACTTTTCCATTCATCTATCGTTCAAACAATCGGCATTTAAAAGACTATATGATTTTAGTTGGTTTGATTGGTGGAATAGGCTCAATCGTTACCCCATACCAAGTAACAGGATTTACCGAAATCACTTTTGATGTTCTGAGATTCTATTATGCTCATATGGTTTTATATTTAGTTCCACTCTTAATGTTATGCACTAAGGAATATAAGTTATCATTTAAATCCATTTTTTTTGTACCAATTACCTTTTTTGGGGTAGAACTAGTCATTCTCGCAAATGAAATCATTCTTTATGCATTGGGAATAATTGAAGGCACCATGGATAACTTGTTTGATCCACAATTTAAATATTATGATGAATTTCGCAATGCTCATCTTATCTTTGGACCAAATCCCGGAGCATCCTTTTATCGTATTGTCTATGAACCCTTAATTCCTGATTTATTTAAAACTGTACCTTTTGGTACTCATAAAGGAGAAACACGTTACTGGCCTTTTATTTGGTTAGTTATTCCTTCTTTCATATATTTACCTCTAGTTGGTGGAATACTATGTTTGATCTTTAATGTATTGCTAAAGGAAAAACATCCAGTTAGAGAAACCAATGAAGAGAACAAGATAGTTACGGTCGGAAATATCTGATTTTTGTCCAATTGAAATTTCCGTAAAATTATAATATAATATTTCTCGGCATCTCCTCTTAGCTCAGTGGATAGAGCGACTGCCTCCTAAGCAGTAGGTCGGAGGTTCAACTCCTCTAGAGGAGGCCATTTAATCAAGATGTGCTTAAGCACATCTTTTTTATATAGATATAATAATTTGGATATTAAATTCTAATATATAATTTCAAGTTCTTAAAATGTTAAATTATTATTATAAACTCATAATAATGTGCTTTATATATACAAGCATCAAACTAAGTTATTAAACTATAAAAAACTAAATAACTATAAAACAATTTCAACAACATCCCGAGAGGGATGTTTTCCTTTGCAAGCGTTTTCCTATATTTTCCTAGTTTACAAAATGTAGTATGTGTGTTATACTTAAAAAAAATCTTTAAACGGGTACAGAGATACCAGTAAGATTGTATAATATGGGAGCATAGAGAAAAAAGTTCATATATGCTTATATTGTGCAATCTTGCTGTGGCAAGATTTTTTTTTGTAAATTCTAGATAGGAGGATAAAAATGTCTGAAGAAAAAGTAATGGGTTATTTACCCGACGAAAGACCCCGTTTTTTTGAACTGATTCTCTTTGCGCTCCAACAAATCGTGGTTATGTTCCCTGCAACTGTATTAGTTGCACTCATCACTAATTTCCACGTATCCACAACCATCTTTGCAAGTGGTCTTGCAACTCTTGCATTCATTCTTGTCACAGGTCGTAAAATTCCTCTATACTACGGTTCAAGTTTCTCTTATATTGCAGCAATCAGTTCCATTATGACTGCAGAAGCTTTCCAAGATTATTCCCTCAATGACAAGATTTCCGTAGCTCAATTTGGAATTGTCATGAGTGGTCTCGTATCAATTCTAGCTGGTTTAATTATTAAAAAGTTTGGTAATAAATTAATCAACAAGGTTCTTCCAGCAACAGTAACAGGAAGCATCGCTATTATAATCGGCCTTTCTCTTGCTGCTAATGCTTTAGATAACGCCGATAGCATCCCCGCTAACATTGGCAACATGAGTATAAGTACTGCTCAAGGTTTTGCGTGGCTAATCGCTATCGTAACATTACTATCAACAATTCTTTACTCCGTCTACTTAAAAGGAAAATTAAGCCAACTTCCAGTACTCTTTGGATTATTAACAGGATATCTAACCGCATTAATTATAGATTTAGCCACCGGTATTGATTTTATCAACTTCGCAACGATTGAATCAAATCGTATCTTCAATCTTCCCATCTTCACCTTACCTAAACCTTCATGGGCAGCTGTATTTGCGATTATGCCAATTGCCCTAGCGACCATTCCAGAATCAACTGCTCATCTCTTCCAATTAGATATTTACGTCAATGAACTTGCACGCCGTAAAGGTGTGGAAAAAAGATATGACATTGAAAACCGTTTAGGAAGTAACCTCATAGGTGATGGTCTTGGTGATATCGTTGCTGGTATGATTGGTGGTCCAGCCGGTACCAACTATGGTGAAAACATCTCCACGATGGCTATCACTAAAACCTTCTCAGTAAGCATCTTAATCGTGGCTTCCATTATCACGATGATTATCTCCTGTTTCACACCATTAATTAACGTCGTATATTCGATTCCTACACCAGTAATCGGTGGCTTATCCATCTACCTCTTCGGTGTCATCGGTGCCCAAGGAATCGCTATCATGCTTGATAAAAAAGTCGATATGTTTAACGCTAGAAACTTAGCGGTTATCGCTGTCATCCTTATCGTCGGTCTAGGTGGTCACTTCAACTATGAAGGTGGTATGATCCCTGTCTTCGGTATTAAACTACCAGCCATTGCGACTGCTGCAATCGTAGGTATCATCTTAAACTTACTATTAACTATCGGTCATAAAGAAAAAACAACTCAAAACGCGTAGGGGATAAATATTATAATATATAAACGAAAAAAGACTGTTTCGGCAGTCTTTTTTCATTAATAGGGATAACCTATACTAGTTGCCCCGCGATATTCATGACAGTGACAGTTACGTCCATCTTCTGAAGTCCTACCTGAGAAAAGGTGATAGTGTCTCCCATCAGGTAGATAAATTGGTTTACTCGTATAACCATAAACTAAATGACTATGACCTTCATTAAATGATGTATAAATACTAAAATAATGGACATGGTCTTCGTCATCATACGCGTTATCAGTTCTACCTCTAAAACTATGACGATGACCAAAATCAACTGATGTTAAACCTTCCATACAATGAAAATGAATCCACTCATGATTATGCATCATATCAACTCCCGTGTTTGGACTTGATATATAATATGCATAATCTCATAATGATGAGTGTATTATTGTTTACTCAGTTCTTAGCGCAATTACAGGGTCTTTATTGGCCGCAATACGACTTGGAATGAGCCCAGCGATTAAAGTTAGAGTAGTACTTAATAGTATTAGTAATAAGCCACTGATGATTGGTAATTGTGCAAATCCTTCAGCATCGGTTAAAACTTTGATAATAATGTTTATCGGGAAGTTTAAAATTACCGCAATCACAATACCTAAAACTCCAGCGATAAAACCAATAATAATTGTTTCAGCATTAAAAATCCGGGAGATATCTTTTTTCCTTGCACCTAAGCTACGCATAATCCCAATTTCTTTCGTTCGTTCGATTACAGAAACAAAAGTAATAATACCAATCATTATCGATGAAACAACTAAGGATATACCAGCGAAAGCAGATAGAATAATTGTGATAGTATTGATTAACAACGCAATCGCATTCGATACCATTTCCGCTAAGTCAGTGTAAATGATTTGTTCATCTTTTGGTTTATTCACATTGTATTTATCGAGATATGCTTTAATACTATCTTTTGCTTCGAAACTAACAGGATAAATTTGAATACCTGTTGGGGTTGCGTCCCCACCTAAATTACGCATGATTTCTTGATATTTTTGTTCATTGAGGATTGGTTGTCCTGTTAGTACTTCACGGTCTGGATTATTTTTTTGTTCTAGTACAATTTGCGAATTTTGAGCATCTTCTAAAACATAATCTGTAAGTTTCGTTGTATAACCAATTCCACTTGATAAGATTTCACTGGTCGCATCCTGTTTAATACGATATATACCCACAATCTCTAATTCAATCGCAGAGTTGTTATACATTTCCTCTAAATTAGTATTTTCTACATACTGATTACCTATCTTAACATAGTAATCATCATTAAGAATGACGCGGAATTTCTTCCCAAGAAAATCACTAAACGAATATACTTCTTTTTCATCAAAACCAAAGTTTCTAAGAAATTGTGAATCTAGACGATTACGTTTATCCACAATTAGTGCAACTTGGTTATACTCTGTCGGATAGTTACCATCTAATTTTTCATATTGGCTTTCAATAAAAGTTTGATTATCAGGAATTTCATTAAAGTCACTACTATTAGAATTTACCTTTAAATATCCTCCATTAGCTGTTTTAATAATAACATTAATTTTTAAAGCCCGTTGATAAGAAATGGAATTATACCAGTCTTTATTAAGACCAGCAAGATACTCTAAAAATGCATCGTTAATATTGTTATAGTGAAAAATGGGACTAGTTTGTCGATCATAAGGATAGATTTCTTTAGTATCAGGAAATTCCTTAAAACGGTCTAAATCTAGCTGATACGATTCATAATTGTACACAACACTATCGATCATTAACGGAAATCCAGCAAGCGTGTCACTTTGCATCTTGTCTACATATTTCTTCATTCCACTTGATAATGACAATACTAATGCTATACCAATAATCCCAATACTACCAGCCAGAGAAGTAATAATGGTCCGCCACTTCTTCATTAGAAGATTTTGGAAACTAGTTTTTAAGGCTGTAAAATAAGACATTGAAGTTTTGCGGTTGATTAATTTAACTTCTGTTTTAGGTTGATTAGGAGTTAACACAGTAGGTATAGTATCTTCAATCACTTGTCCATCAAGCAAACGAATGATTCGATCACTATAAGTTTCGGCAATCTCTTGATTATGCGTAACCATAATAACTAGACGGTCTTTACTAATACGCTTAATTAACTCCATGATTTGTTTGCTTGTCTTACTATCAAGAGCGCCAGTGGGTTCATCCGCCAGAAGAATCTTAGGATTATTGACAAGCGCACGTGCAATCGCTACTCTTTGCATCTGTCCACCAGATAATTGATTAGGTTTCTTCTTTAACTGATCACCTAACCCTACTTCATTTAGTACTTCAATCGCTCGTTCTCGTCGTTCTTTTGGACTTACACCTGATAAGCGAAGTGCCATTTCCACATTATCTAACACAGATAGATGATTAATTAAGTTATAGTTTTGAAAAACAAAACCAATCGTCGCATTGCGATAAGCGTCCCATTCGTATTCTTTAAAACGTTTGGTACTCTTACCATCAATTAATAAATCTCCACTTGTATAACGATCTAGTCCACCAATGATATTCAATAATGTTGTTTTTCCACACCCAGAAGGACCTAAAATGGCGACAAATTCATTTTCTTTAAATGCGAGATTTATTCCTCTTAAAGCTGGTATTTCAATTTTACCAACAAAGTATGATTTCTTAATATTTATTAATTCGAGCATATACAAACCTTCTTTCTTCCTTTAATCTTACCACAATCTTTTATTTAATACGTAAAATAAGACTCGTAAGTTACGAGTCTTATTTAAAAGTTATTACTTTTTTTCCATTATTTTTATATTACTAAATTCAAATCCATTGGCAGATACAGTAATTGAATGGATTCCTTTAGTTAAATTGAGTTCAGTTAGTTTAACGCTAATGATCTTGCCTTTTTCTTTCGGAAGTTTTACGATTTGATAATCTTGTCCATCAAGTGATAAATAAAAACTATTTACCTTCGCTTCATTATTATAAGTGAATATCAATTCATAAATACCATCTTTTGGTACATCAATAGTATAAGTCACGTAATTATTTTCTTTAAGAGCTAGAAAATAGGCATTATCAATTTCTCTAATGATGCTTTTTGTTAGTTTACTATGATAAGGTAAATAACTACGAGCTAGGATATTCCCTTCCACATAGTTGATATACGCATTATTTGATGTAATGCTGGTAAAGGCGGTATAAGCGATGCGTTCTGGGTTTCCAGTACCATAGCCAATTCGTCCGCCACCGACATTAATTTCAGTGGAAATTTTGCGCATACCATTGAAATAGATATCGATTTTATTTCCGCGTTTTTCGACAAAGACGGTATGATTATAGGATACATTAAAACCAAAATTATATTTTTCCTGTGCCACTACTGTTGATTTACCGTTTTTAACTTGCGTTAGCGTAATTGTCTTTTTCTCAATACCGATTTTCAAATAATTGTCTTTATCTTGATAAGATAGATAAAGATTAGGATAAAGACTTAGAGTACTAACACCAGAAGTACTAACACCAGAGAAGTTAAACTCTGCGACATAATCACTCGCTGTGATAATTTTACTTAAGAGCCGCCCATCAATTTGGTCATATAATTCGCTATTCTTATTCTCCGCTTTAAAATCTGGTCCTTTGGGTGTGATATTATCTTCGGCTCTTACATCTATATACATTAATTTACCATCAAACTTAATTGGTGAAATGACTAAACGATTATTTTCATCATTATAAACAGCATAGTAAGTTAATAAATCTGGCCCTAAAAAGACACTGACATGATACGCACCTTTAATACCATTAGTATTGTTGGTTATTAAAGGCCCATTTTCATTTTTGATAAATTTAGTTACATCTAATTCTTTACTATAACTATAATCGATTTCGTATCCAGACTCATCTTTTTTAGTACGCGAATAGATTAAATAATAATAATCACCTTTCTTAAACATATACGGGGCATGATAATAATATTGACCACTATCATCAATCATAAGCTCTTGTTTTGCATTTGTATTTATTTTATTTAATCCACTCATAGTATACAGATTAATAACACCAGGCTTGTTGCCACCGCTTGTTAAGAAATACATCTTTTCATCGTCATCTATAAAAACTGTACCATCTTGGTTTAATTCTGAATAAGTACGATGATTTGAAAATGTACCAGTAGGGCTAGTAACATAATAAACAACATGTCCTACAGGTGCTCCTGTCCCTCTAGTAATCGATGTATATAGATAAAATCTACCATTAAAATATCGTACTTCAGGTGCCACTGCTCCATGAGCTTTTTTAATACTATCCTCTAAATTCATTTCATCTGTCGTTTCACTAAATAAACTTATACCAAATACGTTCTTTTCATATGTCCACTTGATAAGATTCACACTTTTATACAGTTTGACCCCTAAACCATTATTAGGCGTAGATATATACATATAATACGTGCCCAAATGTCTTATTATAAAAGGTGCTTGAATTCCAAACTCTTCGCCCCAGTTATCTTTAAATTCACTGATGGGAAAAGGATTATTATAGCGATTGATTTCATCGATAACTAATTTGTTTGGTTTTTCAAGTTTACTACATCCACTAATTAGTAGTAATATTGTAATCGTGATTATGGTTATAAAAATTGTTCTAACTTTCATATTACTTCCCCTCGTAAATTAAAATTATTGCTAGATAACTGTAAAATATTATAACATATTTTAAGTAATGGATAAAGTTTAGAGTTAATAATTTAGTAATATCTACTTACAACATTGAAAAATACCAGTTTTTCCGATATAATTAAAGAATAAATATCTATTTTTGCTTATAAGGTGATTTAATGAAAGAAGATAAGATTCAAGTCCTTGTCGAAGAACTCTTAAAAATTTTCCCATTGATTCGTCGAGATATTATGCACGCTTCGCGTAATCAAGAAATTAAGTTATCTCCTCATGAACATATCTCACTCAATATCATTGCCCGTCATAGTCCCATTTCAATGACCGAATTATCTAGAGCACTTGGTGTTTCAAATCAACAAATGACTCGCATTGTTGATGCATTAGTGGAAATGCACCTAGTTGAAAGATTAACGAGCCCTGATAATCGTCGTTTGGTATTAGCCCAGTTAACAGATAAAGGCAAACAAGCTTTAGAATATATTAAGAATCTAAAAAAGCAACATTTATCGAATAAACTCACGGTATTAAGTGAGGAAGAAATCGAACAATGTATTCACTATTTAACCGAATTAAATAAAATAATGGCTAAATTAAAATAAAACAGTTTTTTCAACTGTTTTATTTTTTAGTGTACTAAAAAATAAATTAATACTATAAGACCAATTACAATTCGATACCAACCAAATGGTCTAAAGTCATGTTTCTTAAGATAATCTAATAAGAACTTAATCGTAAATAATGATACTAAGAAAGCCACTACCATTCCTGTAATGAGCAGTACTAATTCCATCTTAGTAAAAACCAGACCAAACTTCAATAACTTCACTAAACTTGCACCAAACATAATGGGAATTGATAAAAAGAAAGAAAATTCCGCTGCGATATAACGTGAAGTACCTAGAATGAGAGCCCCGACAATTGTCGCACCAGAACGGCTAGTACCAGGAATTAACGCTAGGGTTTGAAAGATACCAATATAGAGTGCATGTTGATAACTTAAATCATTAAATGAATTTATTATTGGTGTTTTCTTCTTGTTCAGTGTTTCTACCACAATAAAAATAAGTCCATATACTATTAACATTAATGATACTGTTTGGTAATTGTAGAAATGTTCATTTAACCAATCATCCAGTAATAATCCACATACTCCAGCTGGAATAATTCCAATTATCACTTTAGTCCATAATTTAATTGTTTCTTGTTTTTCTGCTTTACTTTTCTTACGGGAAAAAGGATTAAGTTTGCTAAAAAATAAGATGACTACTGCCATAATCGCACCTAATTGGATTACCACTAAGAACATTTCCTTAAATTCACTTGATGCCTTTAATTTGATAAATTCGTCAACTAATATCATATGCCCTGTACTACTTATAGGTAACCACTCAGTAATTCCTTCGATAATTCCTAAAATAATGGCTTTAAAAATCTCTAATAAATCCATTATTATCCTCCTAATGATATGACCAAATCAATGATACTATATTGATTTAAGAAACGCAACTAATCATAAGCAATCTTTATTTATATAACTTCTAACATATCTTATGCTTATAATTTCAATTCTAATCTTGTAGTTTTAAATTTAAATGGTCAGTTCAAATTTTTGAGCTGACATTTAATTATTCACTTAATTGAATTAATTTTTTTAATGTATCTACATCTCGTACAACTGCATAAACATCAATTTGTGTAATGTTATGGACTAAAATGGATGAGCGAATTAATCGATCAAAGAAGAGAAGATAAATGGCTCGATCTAAATACTGATAATAGTCATACTCACCTAATTGTCTTAAGAGAGTTTGTTTATCTTCTGTTAGTGGTTTATTCAAAAGAATGATATATAACGGTTCTCCAGTTTGCTTCCTAGCCTTTTTTATCTCTTCATGAGAAAAAGGACAGTTATCGATTACATTCTTAAGTTCTGTAACTTCCATAACAATTACTGGCACAACATAATAATAGACAATAAAAATTTCCCGTTCAATCATTCTTTTTAAAGTTACAGCGTCTAAATCACTGTCAAACACTACATTCCCGTTCTGTCGATAAGTTTTTATATTTTTTAATCCTCGCGCTTCTAATATGCGAACTAATTCAGACATTTCGATTCGATTATGCCGTCCTTGATTAATGCCATGAAGAAAAGCAACATATTTCATTACTAACCTCAAACTATCTTATTCAAAAATTTTGATAATACCTTCTCTTCTTGGTGTTGCTGGTTTAATTTCACCTTCTGGATAGCCAAATACTCCGGCTGCATAGACATTATGATTTTCAGGAATTTCTAATTCTGTCAATAATTCTCTTACTAATGGATGGTTCGTCATTCTTGGTAAACTATTGAACCAGCATGACCCTATTCCTAAGGAATGTGCCGCTAGCATCATGTTTCCTAACGCTAATGCACAATCAGCCATCGCTAAAGGACTATCTTTAAGATGGGAAACGATGATATATGTGGGGGCATTATTTAAGAAGTTATGATTGGGATCTTTTGCGCGCTCAATCAATCTTTCATTTTCCACAGGTGACGAGAGAATAACTTGACGAATTACATTATCGACTTTCTTTAAAATGTCAGGATTTTGAATGGCGGTAAACTTCCATGCTTGTAACCCCATACCATTAGGTGCGTAACTACCAGCTTTTAAAATTAATTCTAAATCTTCGAGTGGTATTTGTTTATTTTGAAAACTGCGTATACTGCGACGTGTTAATAAATTTTCAATTACGGGATTCATTCAACTACCTCCTCTTCAATTATTTTATATCTACTTACGTCTACCTTCTTTATCAAAGGTTTTACGCAAAGCTCGTTCTGTAAGAGGGATAACTAATATAACAAATGCTACTTGAACAATAATTAGAATTACCATGATGTAATCATAATGTTTAATATTTTTAAGAATTATCGTTAGTGGAGTAAAAATAAATAGAGCGATACTACCTAAAATTGTCCATACTTTTCCTGCATATCGATGGGCAAAATCCCATGTATCTTGGTTTTTCATTGACATTGAAGTGCGATAGCCATATAGGTAATTGATGTTTTTGGGAGGTCTTTTGATAAAAATAAAACCAAAGATGATTATCGTAAGTGATAATAAAATGGTCGTAACTAGATATAAATAGAACATGTTTACACTCCTGAAACTTTATTCTATTTATTAATTATAACATAATCTAGTAATAATAAAAAAGATACTTCAACATAAGAAAAAAGGGTTTTTACACCTTTTTTTCTTGTTCAATTAGTTCAGTTCTGAGTTTTAATGGAATAATTTACCAAAACAATAAGAGAAGTATGGAAACTAACATACCCATATAAACATAGATTGTATGACTAGGTAGTGATGGTGAGAACAAAAGATTTAAAGTAGTCATTAAACGGAAATCATGATTTTTCATCGTGTTATAAAGACAATTTACGATAAATCCAATAAACTCCTTAAAACTACTAATTACAATAATTTTGTTATTAATAGGTTTATAATAACGGTGAGTTACCGTTGATAGGAAAAGATGGTATCCGATATAAGTTGGTAAAGGTATTAGATAAGTTAGAACGTAGATAAGAAGGCTATTGGTATCTAAATTAAATCTGTCGAATAAGATTAATATATCAATTATGTATACTAGGGTTACAAAGCGCCATAAATAAATTAAATACTCCATAACCAAGTAAGACAGTTAATCGGAAACGGTTTTTACGTAAAACTAAAACAGTTAAGATAATGATTAGCAGGAATTCGAGGAGCACGAAATCAGTTAATACTGAAATTAACATTTTATATAAAAGAGTTCCATAATCGAATTGATGATGGCTACAAGTAATCCAAAGTGAATTACATAGTCTATTAATAATATCAATATTAAACCATAGTTACCAAATACATTAATTAATGATTGATTAAAACTAATAATCTCTTCATTACCAATATTATTATTTATTTCATTACCTCTATAGTTATTAACAAATGTATTAATACATAATACCCAAACAAATTAGAATATAATCTTTTTTTCAACAATGAATGATAGAAAAATAAGTTTTACTCAAGATATTTATTTGCTACTGAAATTATTAACAATTTGGATTATAAATATTCTTTATTCTACAAATTTTTACTGATAATTCATGAGTAAGCAATTATCTTTACATAAAGATATTTTATTAGTAAGATAATAGTAAAGATATAAATATTAATTTATATCTAAAAAGAAAGGATGATCTTATGAATAATAAACTTAATATCGGTATCATCTTAAGTAGTACTCGTCCTCAACGTGTTAGTCCACAAGTTGGCGAATGGGTTAAGAAAATTGCCGATAAGCGCGGTGATGCAAACTACGAAATCGTCGACTTAAAAGACTATAATTTACCATTCTTAGGAGACGAGGAAGGCCAAGACCGCGTACAAGCATGGCGCGACAAAATTAACAGTCTTGATGGTTTCATCTTCATTACCGCTGAGTACAACCATAGTATTACGGGTGCGTTAAAAAATGCCCTCGACCTTTTAAGAGATGAATGGCACAATAAAGCTGCTGGCATTGTAAGCTACGGTTCTACTGGTGGAGCACGGGCAGCTGAACATCTCCGCGGTATTTTAGGTGAACTAATGGTTGCAGATGTACGTACACATCCAACTTTCTCCCTCTTCTATGATTTTGAAAACCTATCTGTATTTAAACCAGCAGAAATGCACGAAGGTACAGTAAATCAAATGTTAGATCAACTCATTAGTTGGGCACAAGCATTAAAAGAAGTACGAAATAAATAAATTATATAAATATACATAAATAAATTGGAGTATCATTTGATACTCCAATTTATTTATTGTTAAGTATTATATTTTTCTTATTGATTATCTTGATTTTGTTGATTATAAGGTATCTTTTCACCTTTTACACCTGTATGATACTCATTTATAATTCTAACAAGTAGTTGATTAAAATATTCGACTGAAGTATCACCAACTGAAGCTTCAAGGTGTCTATTACCTATTCCTGAATGGTCAGTTAAGAAAACATATGTACCACCAGTCATCATTGCTTGATTGCGTAAGAGGTATTCAGTGTATTTGTTTATACCACTTGAAGCGACAGGAATCATTCGTATACCTTTTGAACTCGCAGTCATAATCGCATTGAAATAACGTGTCATTTCCCCCGTACGATTATGTGGTGGTGCATCAAGAACATGAATGATTAATTTCGTAGTATTTTCATTACTCCAAGATTTACTTACTGCTTCATCAAGTGCAATATCAACAGCTTCTTCAAAGTCGCCACCGCCTTGGGCTTGTTGTTTAGCAAGATTATCTTTTTGCACTTCTATGTCAGTAGTAAAATCAAAGTATCTTGTAACGTATTGGTCACCTATATCTCGATAGAATAATAAAGCTAATTTAATTGTAGTATTAGGATTCCCTTCTTTAATCTGTGAAATTACATACTCAAGTTCTACTTGTAGATATAAGAGTTCATCTCCCATTGAACCTGTAGTATCCACGACAAACATGAGTTCAATAACATCATGATGGTCATCCTCTGTATCTAGTATTACAACTAAATTATTATTATCTTTTGAATATTGATAAGCTTCTGTAAGAACAACTTCATTATGTTTAACAACTAAAGTAGTAATCGTGTCTAATTCATTAGTTTTAGGAAATAAATAGGCTATTCCATTTTTATTTGTCACAGCTTTATATATAACTTCTTGATTATCATTTTGTAATTCGACACTTACCCCAGATATTAACTCTTCTAACTCATTCTTGACCGTAACTTTTACCATGTTTAAAGTATCAAAATAACCATTTTCTAAGTATGGTGTAAAAATGCCTGTTTCACTTTCTTGCGAACTTTCAAATAAGGATAAGTAGAACTCGTAATTCTCTAAGTCGCTCCATTCGCTTGCGGTTAATTGGCCTGCTTGGGGTTTATCCTCATTACTTCCAGTTCCAGTAGAAGGATTATATGGTACACCAGCACCTTTATAGTATGACTCTTCTACTGCATCTCGAATATCACCAGTAAATTTATCATCATGATCGACATTCTTCCCACAACCAACAATAATTACAAGCAATAGAGCCGCAAGTATTGAAAATAACTTTCTCATGCATTTTCCCCCTTAGTTTTTCTACTTAGTTATACGAAATGGATAGGGAAAAGTTAAGGTATATAGTACAATTTTAACATATTAAGAAAATAAAAGGACAAGCGTCCTTTTATTTTGCTAGTTTATCGATAATCTGCATAATCTCTTCTACTTTTTCTTGTGCTTCTTCACCTAATGCTTCTTTTACGCAACCAGAAAGATGGGCATTTAGTATTTCTTTATTCGCATTACGCAAGATAGAAATAATCGCGAGAATTTGATTTGATACATCGATACAGTAGCGGTCTTCTTCAACCATGTTTATGACCGCCTCTAATTGACCACGAGCAATCTTCAACATTTGTGTTACTTTTTCTTTGTTAGCTCTCATCGCAGTCAATCCTTTAGACTACTTCAATTTTCACAACATCATACCCGGCATCTTCAATAGCTGTTTTAATCTTATCGTCAGAAACTTCTCCTTCTAAGACAGCTAATTTTTCCTTTAAATCTACTTCGACATGTTTGACACCTTCAAGTTCAAGCAATGCTTCTCTAACATGCTTTACACAATGTTGACAACTCATACCTTCAATATGAATTTTCTTAGTCATAATGATTCTCCTTTTTTATTTTATAGGTTTAAATCTTTTTAATCTTAATGCATTTGATACAACTGAGACACTGCTTAAGCTCATCGCTAACGCCGCAATCATTGGTTTAAGTAATGGTCCATTAAAGATATGGAGAATGCCCATCGCGATAGGAATACCTAAAGTGTTATACGCAAAAGCCCAGAAGAGATTCTCTTTAATATTTGTGATGGTTTTTTTACTTAACTGAATTGCGGTTAGCACATCCATTAAATCGCTCTTCATTAAGACGATATCTGCACTTTCAATTGCCACATCTGTACCGCTACCAATCGCAATCCCAATATCAGCTTGTGCCAAGGCTGGAGCATCATTAATACCATCACCAACCATAGCTACTTTATAACCTGCTTGTTGAAGTTTTCTAATTTCATTCGCTTTTTCATCTGGTAAGACTTCCGCTAAGACAACATCAATTCCTACTTCCTTCGCAATGGCTTGAGCAGTTCTTTTGTTGTCACCAGTAAGCATAGCTACTTTTATCCCTAAATCATGGATTTTTTCTATGGCTTTCTTACTAGTTGATTTTATATTATCGCGAACCGCTATGATGCCTTTTAATTCACCATTAACAGCAACATACATTGGTGTTTTTCCCGCTTCTGATAACACTTCTACATGATGTCTATAGGATTCTAGATAAATATCATATTTGGTCATTAACTTCTCATTACCTAAAAGAATCACTTTATCGCCAATTTGAACCTTAATACCATGCCCAGGAAGTGCTTCAAATTGATCAGGACTATTAAGGGTTAGTCCTAATTCTTTGGCTTTATTCACAATCGCTTCACCAAGCGAATGTTCACTACCTTTCTCAGCACTCGCGGCAAGCGTTAATAATTCTTCTTCGGAAAAATCGGAGGTTATGATATCGGTAACTTCTGGTTTACCAACTGTGATTGTACCTGTTTTATCGAGGACAATCATCTGAATCTTCCCTGCTACTTCTAAAGCCGTTCCACTTTTAATCAAAACTCCATGTTCTGCCCCTTTTCCTGTTCCAACCATAATCGCAGTAGGTGTCGCAAGTCCCAAAGCACAAGGACAAGCAATGACTAGTACGGAGATGAAAATCGTTAAGGCAAATACAGGCGATTCTTTACCAATAATTAACCATGCCAATGATGCTAAAATTGCTAAAGTAATAACTACTGGAACAAAATAACCAGAAATAATATCTGCAAGGCGGGCAATAGGTGCTTTTGAACCTTGGGCTTCTTCAACTAACTTAATGATCTGACTTAATACAGTATCTTTACCAACTTTAGTAGCGCGATATTTTATTGTGCCATTTTTATTAATGCTTGCACCAATGATTTTATCACCAACATTTTTCTCCACTGGTATACTTTCACCAGTAAGCATGGATTCATCAACGGAGGTCCAACCTTCTATGACAACACCATCGACGGGCATCCGTTCACCAGGTTTAACAATAATAATATCATTAACTTCTACTTCATCAATTGGGATTTCTAATTCTTGTCCATCTTTGATGATAGTCGCTGTGTTAGGCGCAAGAGTCATTAACTTCTTGATTGCTTCAGAGGTTTTTCCTTTAGAAACAGCTTCAAGATATTTTCCTAGAGTAATTAGTGTTAATATAACTGCAGCAGACTCAAAATATAATTCATGAACATAATGATGATTACCTATCGCAATCATAATCGTGGCAAATATCCCATAAAGGAAAGCTGCACTTGTACCAATCGCAATTAAAGAATCCATATTAGGACTTAGTCTAAATAAACTCTTGAATCCATGTGTATAAAACTTATATCCTGTTATAACAACTGGTAATGTAAGTATTAACTGTGTTAACGCATAAACAAAGGGGGCATGATCAGGATGTAAAAAGTTAGGTAAAGGAAGTCCGATCATATGACCCATTGTTATATATAGTAAAGGTACAGTAAATATTAAAGAGAAGATAAAACGATAAAGTAAAGTTTTAATGGTTCTTTCTTTATTCAATTTATCTTTGTCAACTGCTACTTCTTCGTCTATCGCTCTATATCCAGCTTTTTCGATAGCTTGTTTTATTTCACTCACGCGCACTTTATAAGGATCGTATTCAATGTGTAGTATTTCTGTCGCTAAATTACAACTAGCATTAATTACACCATCTAGTTTACTAGTAACACGTTCTACTGTGCGAGCACAGGCTGCACAAGTCATACCTTCAATTTTAAAGGTTTTAGTGACTATTTCTTCTAGTGCTTGGTAACCTGCTTTAGCGATTGCAACTTGAATATCTTTAAGTGTTATCTTATTTTCATCATAAGTGATATCTAATTTTTCCGTTGCTAGATTACAACTTGCTTCAACTACACCATCTAACTTTTTTGATGCGCGCTCAACTGCTCTTACACATGCAGCACAAGTCATGCCTTCAATTTTTAGTGTTTTCTTTTTCAAGGATTATTCCTCCTTTATCCCCTCCCCCCTGGGGGGTTCTATTATTATTGTATCGCTTTTACTACCAATGTCAAATACTATACATAACAAAAAAATAGAAACGGCAACCGTTTCTATTTTTCCTAATTATTTAAATTTAATGCCAAATTAACCAAACTAAGATATAACCAGTTGTAACAGCTGCTAAAGTGAATGGTACGCTAATCTTCATGAACTGACCAGCACTAACTTCATATCCTTCTTTTCTTAGTATACCAATACCAGTAATATTAGCGCTCGCTCCAATTGGAGTGAGATTACCACCTAAAGTAGCCCCACACAATAAACCATAATAAAGTAAGAAAGGATCAACACCAGTTTTATTCGCAATAATTGCCGTTACAGGTAACATCGTTGCTACATAAGGAATGTTATCGACAAAGGCAGAGATAAGTACAGAAACCCACACAATTATCGTAAAGATTATAAACGGATTAGTACTAGTTTTACTTATGAATTTCGCAATTTCATCAACTACTCCAACTTTTGTTATACCTTCTATCACAACGAATAAACCCATTAAAAGTAAAATTGTAAAGTAATCAATGGACTTAATAGAATTGATAAATACCTTGCGATCATAAGTGCGGGCATAATTATAGAATACACCAATTACAAATAAACCCATGGTAATCAATCCATTAGTAATTTGCGGTTTGTCCTCAATGAAGGAAGCCATGATTAATAAGACAATCATTAATATTAAAAATACTGTTGGACCGTAATCTTCAACTTCCGTCATTTCAAGCGATTCAATCTTTTGCTTATCTTTACGTAATACCCATAGTAATACCAATGTTGAAGCTATCGCCCCAGCTTGTACTACAAAAAACATCCCGATTTTACTACGCTCTATATCATAAAAGAAGTCTAAAAAGTTTAATCCAGCATGACTACCTAAAAGAATTGAAGTAGTATCTCCAACTAATGTAGCTGCTCCTTGCAGATTTGACGTAATCGCAATTGCGATAATACTTTTCACTGGAGAAATATTCAACTTTTTCGATATCGTTAATGCAATGGGCGCAATCATTAATACCGTTGCCACATTATCGACAAAGGCAGATATTAATCCTGAAAGTAAAGATAAAGCTATTATTGCCCATTTTACATTGGGTGTTTTGGCAATAATCTTATCTGCAAGTAAGGCTGGCATTTTTGATTCAATGAATAAATAAACAATTCCCATTGTACCAGCAATCATCAAAATAACGTTCCAATCAATTGCATAAAAGACTTCCTTAAAAGAAAAATTTAAATAGATTACAAAAATTAACGCTGAAACTAAGGCAACATAGGGTCGATACTTGGGAAGCGCTAATAATAATACATAAGTAATTAAAAAATGTACGAGCGCTATAATAGTTATTGTTTCCATTAGTTATCCTCCTCGTAGAATCAACCCTATTTTATTATTTTTTTATTCAAAAAGCAACATTATTCGAGAAACTATAATTATAATTTTGTTTCTAAAGAGTTATCCAATTGTGCCAGTAACCGCTCAAAAAACTGTTTTTGAAACATTAACTTTTCATGGAATAATGCTGTTGAAGTCTTAGTTCCATAAGTTCGACTAAGCAATCTTACTAACCCTGATATCCTATTCATACAAAATTCTCTTTGCTTATCACTCGGTAATTCATCATACTTAGCATATTTTAATGTCTCATAGATACGATAAACATCGAAACGATCGATGTTATCAGCATCACTAATGCACTCCGCAAACGGGGTTTTCACTCCTAGAAAATCAGCTTCACCATCCACATGAATCGCAATACCAACAAGAATGTCATTTTCCGTCTCTTTAGGAAATTTTAACGACTCGACAAATGAACGAATTAATCGTGCGGATGTTCTACCATGGTTTTTCCATTCTTCTTCTGTTTTGAACTCGTAAATATAACTTATATCATGCAATAAGCATGCTATCACCATAGCCTCAAGATCAAATCCTTCTCTTTCCGCAATCACTTTACCAATATTTGCTACGCGAAAAGTATGCTCTAAACGGTATCGCTTTTCTTCAGGGTGATTATTTAAGTACTCGCTGTTATTAAACATATCAATAAGATAATCAATAGTTTTCTTTACCCGTTCCATAAAAATCCTCCAGATTTTATTTTTCCTATTATATCACACAAAAAGAAAAAATGGCAGAATAAATCTACCATGTATAAAAGTGTAAGTCTAGAGTAGAGGTGCATAAACTGTGTTTACTTGTTCCATACCCTCTGTTAACACCAACTCTTGACTTATTATCCAGTATTAAAAACGGATACGCAAAAACAATCCACAATTCAGTTTTCGTCTTATTTTTCTATACTCTTAATATTCCTCTAAAGCCACGAACAGAATAATAGGAATCTGCACCATTATGATAGATGAACACCGTATTATAGCGGCGATCACCAAAAATAGCTCCACCTAGTTTTCTAATACTTCCCGGTGTTTTTAACCAACTTGATGTTTTCGTATCAAACTCACCAAGCGTTTGTAGATAGCGATACTCTTCTTCTGTCATCAAATCAATACCCCAACTTGTAGCAAGCCCAAGAGCACTATGTTCAGGTGGAAACTTTTTTCTGTTAATTCTTGCTTCTTCATCGTAACAAACATTAACCCGTCCTTTTGGTGTTTCTTTGGAACAATCAGCGAAAATGTATTCATCCTTATCTTGATCATAACCAATTACATCTGGTTCTCCACCCGTTTGTTCCATATGGTAAAGTGACCATAATTTAGTTGGACTGTTCTCTAACCGTTTTTCAATTTCTTCCCACAATAATCCTCTATGACGTTCTTGATTATTATGAAATCGGATTTTAAGAATAGTAATTAATTCTTCTTTCATGTCTTTTGCTAGATTGGTCATTTTATATCATCCTCTCATAAAAAAGTATAAACAAAATCAAAACTTATTTATATTAGTATTTTTGGTACTTTTATATGTTATTAAAGGTTTGTTTGTAATTCAATATCATCTGACCATTATCTTGTTTCTATCATATCAATAATTAGTTTTAGTGACAAATTATATACATCAATTTAATTTAGTTATTCGATAAAAAATATAATCTACTAGAAATTAAATATAAAGTTCTACTTTTTATATATAATCATGTTTCCCCAAATAAAAATATAAAAGAAGGGGTAAGCCTTCTTTTATAGTAAATTATCTAATTCAAAAAGCGTGAAAGGAAAACTTGTTGGTAAACTAATAAACTCAAGGTATTGTTTAGTTTTTGGATGGTAAAAACCGAATTTATATGACCAAAGCGCGATAAAAGTAAAATCTTTACGTTCCACAAAGGCTTTATTATACTTATTATCACCCCATATTGGTAAATTCGCATTAGCTAGTTGCACTCTTATTTGATGATGTCTACCAGTAAATAATTTAACTTTAAGAAGTGATAATACCCCTTCTGTTTCCGTTACTACTGTACCTAAAACCTCAAACTCGAGTTTAGCGTATTTTCCTTGTTTATCATCTTGAGTAGTAATCTTACTCATATTAATAGTTTTAAGTTTCTTAATATAATCTTCCAAAACCATCTTATTGGTTTCTGGTTTACCACAAACTACTGTTAAATACTCTTTGGCTGTTTGATGATTTTGGAGTTGTTTGGATAATTCCGCATTCGCAAAAGGTGTTTTTGCATAAAGAATTACTCCACCGACAGGACGGTCCAAACGATGAATTAAACCAATATAAGGTTTATTATTACTGTTTTTTAAGTAATTTAAGGCTATGGTTTGTAAATCTTCATCTTCAGTTTTGTCACTTTGACTAGGAATACCTTGTGGTTTTTCTAAACATAATAAATGGGTATCTTCATAGATAATTTTTAAAGTCATAATTACTCCTTAAATTAGATAAAGATTTTAATCAATTCTTTAAAAATGTACCAATAATTAGAAATATTTGTATCTATTATGTTTTTTACTTCCGAAGGGTTGTATTCCCTATAGAAGTATGTATGCGTTCCTTCTGCATAACTTTTGCCAATCGCAATTAGCCCTTTGGCATGATCTCCTATCGCCACATATTTTGCGATACTAAGTGCTCCTACCGAAAAGAAACCAATGGAAACAGCACCCATCGTAAATAAACCTATCGCAATCGCACCTAGTGCGATTAAACCAAAAGAAAAGGAACCTAACGCAAGTAATCCTAAACTTAATACTCCAAAGGCGAGTAATCCAACTGAGATTAAACCAAAGGAGAATAAACCAAAGGAAAAATTACCAAAGGCGATAATACCTTTCGCAACATAAAAACCTTGGCCAAGATTAATATGAACAAGTGGTAAGCCAAAAAGGGTTTTCTTGCTTTTATATTCGTAATGGTATCTTTTGATTACGAGGGTTACATGTTTTACTGTTTCATTTTCTTCTAAATCACTATTAATATTATCAAATAAACTGTCTAAGGAAATATTAAACAATTTAGCGAGTTTCACGAGTTTATCAGTTTCAGGTAAACTTATATCTTGCTCCCACTTATAAACCGCTTGTCTAGTAACTCCTAAGATTTCCGCTAAATCTTCTTGCGATAAACCTTTTTGTTTGCGTAATTTTTGTAGTTTTGATCCAATTTTCATGATATCACCTCGAAGATAGTCTACCTGATTATATGAGTTATTACCACCAACTAACAAGTTCATTATGTAAACTTTTGGTTACGTGTACTTATTATAACATATTTTCTTTCTTTATACCGCTAACTATCCGTTTATAATACGTTAAAATTTTTTTGAATGTATTATTATGAGAGGTGGAAAGTTTGGATAAGTATGCGACCTTGTCACTTAAGGAGAAAGTATCATTTGCGGTAGCTGGATTTGGTTAAAACATGATTATCAATTTTGTTGTTACCTTTATGTTAGTTTACTTGTATGAGGGAATAGGGTTTTCTGCAGCTGGGGTTGCCGCATTAACTGTCATTCTTACAATTACCAAGATTTGGGATGCTGTAAATGATATCATTATGGATGTAATCGTCGACCGAACCCGAACAAGATAGGTAAAACTACGACCATATCTTCTTTTTACTGCTTTACCAATTGCGTTACTTACAGTAATGTTGTTTTCTGTGCCAGATATGAAAGAAGTATATATGCTTATTTATATTGGTGTTGTTTACATCTTGTGGGATATGCTTTACACCCGAGCGATGTTCCATATTGAGGACTTGCGGTGGCGATGACCAAAGATGATAATGAAAGGACAAAAGTAATCTCCATGAGTCGTACCGCTGGTACTTTAGCAGCCGCCTTAATCATTTTATCAGGACCGCATCTAGCACGCTTATTAAGTTTTTCTGATAAGACTACCGCACAAGGTTGGAGCTACGCCACAATTCTCATTTCTTTAATAGGTATGGCGCTTTTTACCCTCGCTTTCTTTAATACTCGCGAAAGAGTGGAGTATTACCCTGAACGTGTAACACTTAAAGAAACTTTCCGCATGATGTTTAAGAATAACCCGCTCTTCTTGATTCTCTTAGGAAGTACGCTGGGATTTGGTCGCAACATCTTAAGTGTTGGCGGAGCAGTTGTAGCTGTAGTCGTCTATGGCAATGAAGGTATATTTACCTTATTAGGAGCGGGGATTATTGGTGGTTTAATCATTGCGGCTATTCCTGCTCATATTAATCTTAAATACATGTCGAAGAAACAATTAATGATATATTCGACACTTCTCACTGCCATTATGTATATCTTAATGTACCTTTTCAGTTATCATAATGTATGGATCGTCTTTACAATGATTCTCTTAACAGGTATATCCAGTGGTTTCTTTATTGTTGTCCAAACAACAATGATTGCAGGCTCGGTCGATTTTATCGAGTATAAAACAGATGACCGCAGTGAAGGTATTTGTTTTGCGGGGCTCACCTTTGTTTCAAAGTTAATGACCGCCCCTTGCAACCCTTGCCTTTGGAATATGTGTATGAAGAAGGAGTTGTAATAACCGAGAAGATGAAGGAAGGTATCTTTTTAGGTATTACCATTATCCCTGCCATAAGTTGCCTTATCAGTATTATTCCTTTTCTATTCTATCGTTTATCAGATCAAACACTATCCCAACTTAAACAAGAGTATAATAAAATACATAACATGTAAAAAACCGCAAAAAGAAGCGTTCACTTAGGGATTGAAGAAAAACTTGAATGAACAGCTTCAAGCGGGGCAAAAAGAGACCAGTCACAATCAGGCATGAATGCTTGAAGTGACTGGTTTTTTATTAAAGATATTTTTTTGAATTAGTGATTGATATTAATCTATATCAAACCTAAATACTTTTCAAAGAATATCATCAGTTTTTCGATAATTCCTTGTTTTTTCGCAGCTCTGCCTCCGCCAAAGCGAGATACAGGTGGCATGATTTTATCAATGGCTGTACCGGTTGTTTTAAGCATTCCATCTCGGAAAGCATTATCGATGAATCGGCGGGTTTCTTAAGGCTTTAATTTCTCTTCTTCTATAATTGCTGAAATATCCGCTTCCTTACGCTCATGGAGGAATTTTCGCCAATCCTCATCCACTTTGGTCGATACATTGACTTGCTCAATAAAACGCTCGATAAGTTCTTTCTTACTTCGAAGTTCAATACTCGAATTAATAGCCTTATCAATGGTCGTAAGAATGGTTTTATCCTTGCAGTTGGATTGTTGATATTTGGCTACAAGCATAAGGATGTAGTCAATATTTACCTCTATCTGTTTGACCAGTTCAATCTCGAAA
>Ga0134103_1000720_pt1 | contig 37637 bp, 34 predicted proteins | sample 14_taG_2_FD_94445 | JGI IMG/M metagenome (GOLD analysis project Ga0134103, IMG submission 94445) | Switchgrass degrading microbial communities from high solid loading bioreactors in New Hampshire, USA - 14_58_20_212_A1 metaG | ecosystem: Engineered > Bioreactor > Semi-continuous > Anaerobic >...
ATGGCATTTTTTGTGCAAGGAAACCGATTCTGCTAAAGTTTGAAGATTAGTAATCAAGACTTTTAAATTTCCATTATTAAAAGAGTTTATTATTTCTTCCCTCGCCTCAGCCTCGACACTCCCGTATATGGACTTACATTCTATGCCGAGCTTTCGCAAGTAATGTTCTAGATTAGAAATTGTTTTCCTAAATACAGCCCAAATAATAACGCTTTTGTTTTCCGCGAGCAAGGTTTTTGTTAAATTGATAGTTGCTAAGATTTTGCTGGATAAATCCCCAGGTTTTTCAGTAAATGTGTTATCCTCATCATTTCCGACCAAAACATCATAATAATCATTATTGAAATCTAGCATTTCCTTGCAACAGCCAACTCTCAATAACCGGATGATTTTGTTTATTGAGCCAAAATCAGAAGAGTCTAAATTATAAATCCTTGAGTATGTTTGATTTTCTTCATCCGTTGGAGTGACTAATATGATGTTGTCTTCATTGGGATCAGGAATTTGAAGTTCTTTTTTTGTAACTCTTGAATAGAATGGATAAATTATTCTGTTTACGGATAAATCTTCTTGTCCTGTTCTCGCATACCTATCCTGAGTTTTTCTTAGCCTATCTACTGTAAAATCAAAATAGGTTCTTGCATAATCATCAAACAGAATTTCAAAAAGATTATGTAAATCAACATAACCGTTTGGAAGAGGAGTACCAGTTAGGGCAACTCTATATTTAGTGTTTTTTACTAGCCTGCTCGCTTCTTTATAGCGAATACCATCAATTCGTTTTAATCTGTGTACCTCATCCAAGACAATCATGCATTTATAATCTATAAATCTTTGCAAAATACTAGAGATTGAACTTAATTGTTCAAAATTAATCAAAATCAAATCATATTTTTGGAAGTCATATTCCAAAATAGCAATTTTTAAGCTTCTATCGGAAAATTTTCTAGTATTTAGTATTGAAGATGAATTAGCTTTAGGAGATAATTCGTTGTATTCATCAGCCCATGATTTAAATGAACTAATTGGACCAAATACGATTAATCTTTCAACCAATCCCAGGCTCTTCAAATAGAAAAACGCTCCAAGGACTGAAGCTGTTTTCCCAGATCCAGGAACAGAAAAATTCATTGCTCTTTTGAGTTCGATAATTTGTATTGTTGAGATTAATTGAGCTTTACGCAAAGGTCTTTTTATCAAAGAGTTAATATTCTTTTCATAATTTAAAAACTCATCAGAATGTAAAAAAGATGGATTCTTAATGTGCATACCTTTATTACTTAATAAAGGTAGATCAAGAGTACGAGCGTCAATAAAATCTTGAAACTTTTTTCCATAAAAGATCTCAAAACCTAATTCATTAGACAGAGTCACAAATGAAGTTTTAATTTCATTATAATCTTTAATATGATTGATTTCTTGAAAAATGATCTCATCGCCCTTATAGGATTCAATTAAATTTATTACCCATCTAAATTGATAATGTCCTCGTAAACTTAATAGTGAAAAATTAGCTTTTACCTGCAATTTGTTTTCGTTATTCAAATCAATTAAGACAGCATGGTTTTTAATGTCCTTAGGAATGCCGTGTTGGTTCACAATTTTTAGTAAATCGTTCTTAATAGCGTCAGGAATATCCAAAACTATGAAGTTTTTTTTGGTGTTGTTCCAATAACTTTCAAAATTTTCCTTCCTAATTGCAATCTTTTTTACATCGAATGGGGAAGCAAGCCAAGAGGTGGTAACTTCGAAGCTTTCTTGGTTTTTAACTAGTGCAGCACTAGTTTCATTATTGGAACCCGAGAATAAAAGTTCATTATTATCATGATCAATAATTATTCCAAATTTTTCATGCAATATACCATATTCTTTAATAGCAACCTTTATATCCAATCTTCCGATTGAAATAAGGAAAGCAAACAAAGGGAGATCAGAATTTTCTAACATCTCAGTATATCTTAATGCTTTCTTGATACCCCTATTAACCCTTTCTTTGTATCCAGACTTTATATCTTCGTATGTTTTTGGGGATATTTGGTCTGGCGAAATTACAAGTTGCATATACCCGTCGCCTTTAATGAACTCTTTTAAGCCCTTGCTAATGTAAGAGAAGGATGATGAATCAATATATGCTGAAACTCGTTTGTAAATTTTGGCCTTGGGTAGAACTTGATTATAGAAATTTATGATGGATTCTTCAGTGTCATAAACCGGTTGTAAATCCAAATCCTTAATTGACATTAATCTCCTCCATATCAAAATGGAAAGTCTTTCAATAATTCAATTATTTCACTTACGCCAATTCTAATTGAAAGACAGCCCTGTTGAGCTTCATGAGTTGATTCTTTCTTTATCAAAGTATAATCATTTACTAAATCTTCAATTTCTTTCTTTATTTTTTCTATTCTTTTTTGAGCACCCTGAATTATATCTTCTGGTTCTGGACGCACAAATTCTTCAAGCAGCGAAACCATATCCTTGGAGATTTCTGTTTCTCTGAAATCTTTGCAAGCCTCAATAAAATCTTCACCTTTATAATCTTTTGCGATTATTTCTTCTGCAATAATTCTAGAGTACTTTTCATATTTTTCTATAAATCTCTCGAATTTCTTATTATTTTTAAAAATTATATTTACAAAACTTTTTCTCAGGGTTTGTGTTGGTAATTCTAATTTTGAGCAAGATAAATATTCATAGAACACACTTTGCATTTTTTGTTTATCTATTTCCGAAAGAGCTTCACTTCTTATTCTAAAAAAATCAGCCAAGGGTTCAAGAGGAAAGTAAATATTCAATTCTTTTGCAACTAAATAATCTTCGCTGCAATTAAAATAATCTAAGAAAGCATTCAGTAGTTTTACGGTATTTATCATTTTTACGATGCTAGAGCTTTTCTCATTAATTAGCTTTGCCATTTCTTCAATGGTAAAAGCTTTATTAATTTCAATATCTTCATATACGCTCAAGGCCTTGTTAACAGCAGAATATGACACTTTATCTTCCTGTCCGAACTGTGCTGCCAACTCCATCATTCTCAGTTCTTTTTGAGAAATCGCCCCTGTTCCTTCAGTTGGAATAATACAAGCTTTAAAATATTTAAAATTTGGATCTTCAGGATATTCGCGATTTAAAAATCTTAAACAAGTAAATCTTCTGTTTCCATCTACAACCGTACCATCATCAAGAACTACTCCAACGACTAATTGACCAAACTTTTTGATGCTTTCTTTAGTATCCGAATTTTTCTGTCTATCAATGTTCCAGATAATGTCTTCGACAGCTTTATTGTATTCATCTTCTTCCATAGCCAGCAACTGCTCAATTTTAAAATCTCTTCTAAGTTCTGAATAAATTCTGCCATTCCTGCTATTGTATTTTAATAAATTGATGGGAATTTTATAAACAGGAAACGTCTTTTTTTTATCCCCAATTATAATGTCATGATTTTCCGCGACCGGCATAACTCCGAGATCTGACAAATTTACATCCCTACCAAATTTTTTCATAATTTTAACCCTCCTCTTTCATTTTAAACATTTACGTAAATCATTTTTGTATATTCATTGTAAATAAAACCTAAATCTTTTATTGTTGATTTTGTAATCGGAATATTCACCTTATAACGTTGAAAAATATCTTCCTGTAATAAAATTGCATTAACGGGACCTTGTTTGAGTATTTCAAATTCCAAAATTGAAGAGTTGGTGATTGCCTTATTCTTTCTAATAATATTTTTGTTGGCTGAATGGTTATATATTTTTTCAGAAGTAATTAATAAGTTATTTAGATTTATTGAATTGTTAATTTCTGTTTTAAAATCTGAAAATTCGCTTAATACAGCCTCATAACGTTTGTCCTGTATAAAATCTGAAACCTTAATAATTTCATCATCATTTAAACTGTCAACTAATAAATCACGAAACTTCAACAAATCTTCTCTTGAAAACATTCTGATTACATTCATATAAATTGAAGGTTCTAATTCAAGAAGGTAAAGATCTTTAAAAAGCTTGTTTTTGGGATTGGAAATATAATCATCATCAAAATATTCTTTTAGTTTCTTAACAGGAATAGAGAATTCTTCATTAAGCAGCCAGTTAGTAAATGCATCATCTTGATCACAAAACTTCTCATGAATTATAATGGAGCCACTTTTTTTATAACCTAGCTCCTGTAAAGCAATAATGGAATCAATGTTTTGCATATTTTCACTATTGAAGTTTTCTAATAATTGCTTTGTCTTTTTAATTGTTAAGAAACCCTTAATAAAAATATTGTGAATAAATTCAATTTCATCAGGGGAAAGGTTTGATGTATGGATTTCTAATGTATTATTTTCTTTGACATATTTCTTTAATAAAAGATAGACATTTTCTCTCAAAAATTTCTCCCCAAATAAAGTCTTCTTTTTGATAAGCCTAATAAATTCTCTTTGCTTTATTGGCTGCGTAGCCTCTAATTCATTGATGATAAATAAATTAATATCAGAATTCAACACATTGATAATGTTATCTTCAAATTTTAACTTGTCTTCATACTCTTCAGTAAAAAAGTATTTTAAAGCGCAGTAAAACTCTTCTGGTTTATTTACATAATTTCTAAAACAAAGAAATTCATCATAATATAACTTTTTATAGTTGATTGAATATTCCAAATTGTTTAAATAATCTCTAACAATTTGTTTAAAATCATCATCAAATTTTTTTGGATTAACATAATATATTTCATTATTTATTTCAAAACAATTTGGCAAGCTTTTAGCGAATTCATATAGACCCTCTGGACCTTTATTGTATTTTGCTAAATCATTATTGAGCAAAAAACTTTCAAATTCCTTTGCTTTTTTTAAAGAAAAATAATCAGATTTTGTTTTGTGCATAAAAAAGTAAAATAAATCTTCCAAAGAATCTTCTAATAATGTATAGCCATCTAATGAAACAAAAAGCATGTTATATTCATTCAAAATATTTTTACCTATATCTCTCCTATACAATCTATAATCTATAACAAAATCTAATTTACTTTTCTTTACTTGGTCATTAGAATACTTAATCCATAGGTAAAGCATTTCATTATAAGGGATGAACTCATTTATAATATCAAAAGGTAAATCGTATTTTACAAAAAGAACTTTGCTTTCACTTTCATAATTATATTCTGGTAATTGTTCTGCTTCTTTTCTTAACAAATTGAAATAATCTAAATCAATATCATTTACATTTACTTCTTTTTTTGAAATAAAATTACATAATTCATTAAAACCTTTTGACCTAGCAATCTCAATAAGTTCAGTAAAAGTCGGAAGGTTAAATGTAAATCCTGCAGAAGTAAGTTTGATTACTTTTTTAATTGTTAAGAGATTCAAAGCATATTTGAAAAGTTCTAAATCACAAGTTTGATGATGATAAACCAAACTGAACAAATCAAACATACTAATAGGATTGCTAGATCTTTTTATTTCATAGATGATTCTTTCCTCTATTATTTGTAAGACTTTCCTATCAGTGCTTTTTTCTTCTATCATCACGCACACCCCTCATATAGCTTTTTTCACCTATATTATACAAAAATTTAGCAAAAGGATCCAGAAAGAAAAATTAAATTATAATAATCTCACTTTTTTTAAAAACGCATTGAATAAAAAAAATCATAAAAGCGCGTAGGCTTTTATGATTTTTCGATAATAAAACAAAATAGAAAAACCTATAGAATCGCAGAACCGCCGGTGATGATCCAACAAGCCATGGCAGCCACGGTCATTGCGCCTATGTATACATTCCCCGTTCTCCTATAAGCAATCGTGCACAGCACGCTGAAAACCAAAATCTGCGGAGCGAAAACAATCATCAGGGACATGAACGGCCCCCCGAATGTGGGGCTGAACAGGAGATCGGCTCCGGGACCCCATCCGATGAAGAAAGGTATGTATTCTACAAAAATCAACAACAGAATGCCGCCAACCATCAGCAGGGCATTCCTCGACCAGCAAGAAAGGAAACCTTTGAAACCTTTCTTGGCGGTGCCGCTGTTTCTCATCTGCGCGAAGATTTTGGAATTGTTTAAAATGAAGAAAATTGCAAAGATCGGGAAATAGGCTAGAAATTGGAGGAATCTTTCGAAACTGAATCCTTTGAAGAAGGGCCATATGAATCTGAAATCAAGCAGAAAAGCCTTCTCGCAAACAAAACAGAGAATGTACATGAAGGCGAGCATCAAGAACGACACGATCGTGCTTTTGCCCAGCAATCCCCAGTCAAAACGATCTTTCTTTTCCGGAGCGGAAAGCCCCAAATCGCAGTAATCGAGCGGCTCGTTTTTCTTTTTGCTTTTTTTCCAGGAAAGAATTGTCGTCAGCAACATGACCAAAATCAAGAAAAGATACCAGGAAAAATAAAGCGGAGCCGAAAAAATTCATTTTTCAGGTTCCGCTTTTCCGTCTTCTTTCTTTTTCGTGTCTTTGATGATGACAATCAGCAATATGACCAGGAGGGCATTCAAAGCTCCGAGCAAAAGCAGCAGCGGTTCCCGGAATCCCTCGACGATGTAACCGAGATAGGGAATCCGGAAGGCGACCTTTCCGATGATGTCGTCCCGACCGACCGCTTCGATCCTGTTCCCTTCATCATCGTACCAGAAATCGAAAGTTCCTTCCATCCGCCGCGCATAACTTTGGGTCTTGAAGGCTGATCGGTCTTCGGAAACATCACCCAAATAATGGATGATGCTCAGTTCGACCAGATCACCGTTTTCCGTTTTCACACGGGCCCAAAAATTGATGACGTCCCCCACCTTAAGCTTGTCCGGGGACGCCTTCACGATGAACACTCCGTCCCTGACCTTGATCTCCGGCTCCATCGAACCGGTCTGCACGATCGCTATCTGATAACCGAAGATGTCCATTTTCTTTTCGGGAAAGAAGAGGGAAACGAAGAGATAGGCGAAAAGGTAGACGATCAAAAGTGAAGGAAACAAGATTTTGAATAAAAACCTTGCCTTCTTCATCTTACCCGATTTCCTTCCAATACTGATTGTTGATCACTTCCTGCCCGTTCTGAATTGAGAAGGGCGGGATTCCGACCGCTTCCTTGACCGCCTGAAAATAGCGGTAGCGCCGGCAATTGTCTGCTCCGTAGACAACGATTTCTCCGGCGGAATACTTGTTGTGTCCCAGCCAGAAATTGAGAACCTGATGACTGTCGGCGGGGGAAATCCAGGCATTCTTGATTTCCTGGAACAGCCCGGCCTGCGCCGCCACCTCGGAAGGCTCTGCGGCGGTCGCCTGCAACGCCTTCCAGAAACGCACTGAACCGTCTCCACTTGCGGTGTAGACGACAGCGTCTTCCTCGACTTCGCCCGACCAGTTCGGAACTTCATCCCAGGCCCAGGCAACCACCCCCGGGGCGGTTCCGGCGTTCACATAATCCTTGGCGATCCAATAGCGGGGGGAGCCATCGAAATTAACTCCATGCTTCACGATGTACCCCTTGAGGTAGATGTTCGTGGAGATGTACCATTCGCTCACCCGGAACCAGGCGTTGCCCTCTCCGGGAACCTGATTCGTGGCGCCGTCGTGAATCGGAAGATAGTAAACCCCGTCTTTTCTCACCGGAAGACTGTCGATTCCGTAATAGTTTGTAGAAACCCAGTCTTCCGTCAGGAGATTGACCATGCTCCACTTGTTGTTCCATCCCCACCAACTGTCTTCAGCGGGAATGTCCTGATCCAAATCCGTGAGAACCGCGTAAACCTGTCCTTTATAGAGGAACTCGGTACCTTCCTTCGGTTTCACCAGTTTTCCCACTTCTTCGAGGACGATGTACCTTTTCCAGATTCCGATTCTGACGTTCGAGTTGCAGACGGTTTCTTCAGAAGTGAGCGCGTTTGTCCATAAAGCATAGGTTTGGGGAAAAGCAAAGATGGCAAGAATGAGATTGAGCAACAAACCAAGCCGATACTTTTTCATGAACACGCCTCCTTCCTACCTGATTTTCAACAAGAAATTCTGAAATTTGTTCTTAAGCTACGACAACGCTGAAGGTGACCTCAAAAGTGATGGCTTTGCCGGCGATCGCGTCATACTCAGCTTTGTTCGCCGGTTCCTTGAGGGTGACTTCGATGGTCACGGTCACGGCTTCGCCGTTCAATGTGATATCGCTGTTGTTGCCGGATGCGACGGTCGCTGTAACAAGGTTGGCGAGATCTGTTCTTCCATCAATGGCGACGTTGCTGATTACAGCCGAAAGCTTTCCAAGAACGCCGTTGGCTTGATCGCCTTCTTCGGTCCAGGTCACGGTATAGGTCAGGACGACTTTGTCGGTCGCGTCCTCTTCATTGCAATCATCAACGCGCCCTTCAGGGACGAGAGTTTTTCCGGACGAAGCTGCGACATTCACAAAAGTGGTGACTTCTTTTCCTGTGCCGATGTCGACGATTTGATCGCCCTTCTTTTCCGCGTTCTTTACGAAATTCGTCCAATATGCGAAAGTCAAGCCGGATACAATCAAAATCAAAGTGACAAGCACGCCAATTAACAATCCTTTAGTTTTAAACATATTCTCCTCCAAATATTTTCTTCTTTTTGAATTCTTCTGGGTAAAAAGAGGATAAAAAAAGCCAGTTACATTTTAAAAATGCAACTGGCTGCCATTTTCTATCAGGCCCTATAGCTTTGTGCCCCCGGGTTTCCCCGGGTTTACCCATTATTCAATTCTCAAATATTATACCATAAACGTATGCTTCTTACAATATGTTTCTAGTTGGGAATATTTGGTAATTTCAATGGCGCATCCCTGTAAAGAGGTTTTTCCCAAGCCTTCCGGTCAGTTTCCGCCAAAGCCGGGGAAGCGCGTCGATGTCGTTCTTCAACAGTTCGATTTCCCGCCGATAACGTTCGATGAATTCTTTTTCCTTCTTTGATGCCCGGCGTACGAACTCCAGATAATCCGGCTTCGAAGCGTCTTCAAACCTTTTCGCTTCCTCAAGGAAGTTTTCTTCAAGTTCGATGAGACCGCGTCTGTATTCTTCCTCATCGACCAGTCCCGCATATATAGCCCTTTGAAGCCATTCGCGGTCGAGCCAGTAGTTCAGGCTTGCCTCCGATTCCCCGAACACCGGGGCTTCCAGAACCCCGAAGGCAACCGGCTTGAAGAGAGAAAGGCAGGGGGCGGACGAGCCCGTTATCCAGATGAATCTTTCCTTGCCCCTCCTTTCCACAACCATGCTTCCGGTCGTGTGGTCTCCGAGGAAGGTTTTGTGCATGCAGACGCTCCGGACGCTTCCCTTTGTGTAGAGTTTTTTCTCATCCTTCGGGTGATGCCGTCTCAGGGCGGCGAACATGTCCTCCAAACCGAAGTCTACTTTCGCCAGGCAATCACAGCCGCTCTTTTGGCGAAGTTTGGATCCTGAAAAATACGTAAAAAGGAAATCGCTGTTTTTGGACGCGAAACCTTTTCCATCCCCGCTTGAGGCTGTGTGGTTTTCGTTCAGGGAAAGGCGGTTGCTGATGTTGTAATGATCGTCTATTTTCTTAAAGACCCAGTCCTTCCCGCTCGTTTCCAACACATAGGCTTCCTCGTCATCGGCTATCAAAAAGGAATTGTCATAATAGAAGAATTTATCGAAACCGCAGTTCCCACCTTGGCCGAATTCTTCAAGCAGGGAAATTATGATTTTCAACGCTTCCTTGGCGCTCTTCCCCCGCTCAAGTCCGAGCCTGAGCAGATCCATTCCCAGGAGGCGCTCCTGTTTTTTGTCTTTGTTTTTGGTGAAGACGGCCTCGTTTCCGATTACGACTCCGTACTCATTGATTCCCATCTCCGCGCCCCACATCCAGCTCGGCTTGACCAGCAGAACCGCGCAGGTTTCCGGAACCTGGGGTATCTTGATGTAAGTGCACATCAGTTTGGTTTCTTTTGTCTTCCTCCGCGGGAAAAAAAGGACCAGGTTTGGTTCGTTCGGACTCCGGTCGCTGTTTTTTCCGAAGATATATCCGGTTTTCGTTTTCTTATACAAGGTGTCGCACATAGTGATCAACTCCTTCCCTCGGAATAATTATAGCATTTTCAAAGGAATAAAGGAATTGTTTTGGAAATGAAAAAACCGCTCACAAAGAGCGGATTTGTTCCATCAATTTTTAACTTGGGTCTTTTTCACCTCGAAGCCGAGCGAGGTTATGGCGTTTTCGATTCTTTCAATCGTGGTTTTTTCTTCATCGAATTCCAGTTTGACTTTGCTCGCATTGAACAAAACGCTCACGCTTTCCTTGACAACTCCCTCAAGGCTCTTGACCGCTTTGTCAATCTTCTGCATGCAGGAAGGGCAGACAAGGTCTTCCAGCTGGATCGTCGCTTTTTTCATGTTGGATTCTCCTTTCCTGAATATTATACCCCATTTTTCTCATTTTCTCAATTTAAAGCCCAGAAGCCGCATTCCGTTCAGGATCACCGCCAATATGCTCGCCTCATGGACAAGCATACCGATGGACATGGTCAGCCAGTCCCCGGAAAGCAAACCCGTAAGCAAAACGATGACGACGCCGACGGCGATGAAGATGTTTTCCCGCATGTTCCGGACCGTCGCCTTGGCTATCCCAAAAGCATAGGGAAGACGTTTGAAATCGGAATTCATGAGCACCACGTCCGAGGTCGCAATCGCGACGTCCGTTCCTCCGCCCATGGCGATGCCGATGTCCGCAAGCGCCAAAGAAGGGCTGTCGTTGACGCCGTCCCCGACGAAGGCGACAACATGACCCTTTCCCCTCAACTCCTTGATGTATTCCGCCTTATCTTCAGGAAGCATGTTGCCTTCCGCTTCCGAAAGGCCCAGTTCCTTGGCGACAAGGTCGACCGTGCCTTGATTGTCTCCCGAAAGGACGATGAGGTTTTCCGCTCCGAGCTTCTTCAGCCTCTCCAAATCCTCTTTGACTCCGGGACGGATTTGGTCGCGGATTCCAAACAAGGCTTTCAATTCCCGCGAGACGGCGACCAGCACGAGGGAATCACCTTTCTTTTCAAAGTTTTTGATGTCTTCCAATGCTTTTTCAAAGATAAGGATGCCTTCCCGCTTCATGAGCGAAACATTCCCGACGGCGACATCCTTTCCGCCGACCTTCGCGACAATCCCTTCCCCTTTTACAACCTCCCTGCTTTCGACAGGTTGCCTCTTTCCCTCTCCGATGTATTTCAAAATGGCTTGAGCCAGGGGATGGTCCGATTCGCTTTCCACCGAGGCGAGATGACTCAGAACTGAATCCTTTTCATCATAAAACTCCACATCGACGACCTCCGGTTTCCCGACCGTGAGCGTTCCCGTCTTATCGAAGACGAAGGTGTCGACCTTGCTTAAGGAATTCATGACCTCGCTTCCCTTGAAGAGGACTCCGTTCCTCGCGCCGTTTCCGATTCCGGCCACATTGGAAACCGGGACACCGATCACCAGAGCCCCGGGGCATCCCAGAACCAGAATCGTGATCGCGAGCGGAACGTCCAGCGTGATCAGTCCGACCAGAGCGGCAAGTACCAGGACGGCGGGTGTGTAAAACTTGGCGAATTTATCGATGAATCTTTCCGCGGCCGATTTGGAATCCTGCGCCTCCTCCACAAGTTCGATGATCCTTCCGAAAGTCGTGTCTTCCCCGACCTTTTCCGCAACCACCCAAAGGGTCCCGTTTTCCAGGAACGTCCCGGCATAGACTTTCGAGCCCGCGCTTTTTTCCACGGGCATCGCCTCTCCGGTGATGCTGCTCTCATTAACGAAACCTTCCCCCGCTTGCACATGACCATCCACGGGAACTTTCGCCCCCGTCTTCACGAGGACGACGTCGCCGGGACAAACTTCATCGACGTCAACTTTCTCAAATTCACCGTCAATCAACTTCAAAGCGGTTTCCGGCGCCATTTCCGTCAGCTCCTTGATTGCGGAGCGGGTTTTGGTGAGCGTCCGTCGCTCCAAGAAAGCCCCGAACAGAAACAGGAAAGCGACGATAGCGGCTTCTTCATAATTTTTGATGATGAAGGCTCCAACGACGGCGATTGTGACCAGGACATCGATGCTCACGACTTTGACCTTCAAAGACTGGAAGGCTTGGATGGCAATTGGAAGGATTCCCAAGACGGAAGCGGCCCCTAAAGCCCAGTTGAATATCGCTTCGTTCTGAAATCCCAATTTGCCGACGAAGCCGGTAATGATGAGCGCCAAATCGATCAAAATAATCTGGTTTTTTCTCTTTAAAATGAATCTCTGCACTTAATCCTCCTTCTTCAAGCAAAGAAGGCTTTGTCCAGGGATGCAAGCATTTCATAAACGGCCCTGTATGTTTCGCAGGCGTCCTCCGGAATCATATAATCAGTTGTTATTTCCCGCAGTTTCAGAAACTCAACTTCCAAATCCGGCATCTCTTCACCGGAATCTTGGATTTTCTGATAGATTGCCTTAAAGAGTGTCTGGACTTCCCGCAATTCCGGGTGGTTGCCGTGAACCCTGGCAACTATGGGGATGTATTTGTTCAATTTCTCCAAGTACAGGTTTTTCAACTCTCTGAATTTGTCCATTTGCTTCCTCCGGTATTCTTCGTCTTTACATAAACATTATAACAAAAAACTTGGATTTTTATAAAGAATGTGTTCTCTTTTTCTCTTGAATTGACCAAACATAAAAAAACCCCGACTATTTATCGGGTGACTCAAAAATAAAAACAACTTCTATGATATAGAAGCCTGAAATTTTATATCCTAGCCCTGAGGCTTTGAACAAAAATAAAATGGCGCGCCCAAGAGGATTTGAACCCCTAGCCTTCTGATCCGTAGTCAGACGCTCTATCCAATTGAGCTATGGGCGCATTGGCTTTTGAAAGCATTATATATTATACTAAAAATGTTCCGAAATTGCAACAAAAATATCTCATTTATTTACTTTTGTTTGAAAATTAAAAAGGGAAATTTTTTCTCAGGTTCAATGGTGCAGCGGACTTCTGCCTGAGCCAATCGAAAAACGAAAGAAAAACGGAGCGTTTCCGGTCCGTAAACTATTGATGGTTTTTTCATAACTTGGAAAGGATATCCGAAATCGTCTCCGCAGCGTCCCCCAAAACCAACGTGACGTTCTCTTTCCCATACAAGGGGTTGGGAACGCCGGAGTATCCCGGTTTCAAGTCGTAATTGAAAATCAAAACTTCCGGGCAATCATCCACATTCAAGATCGGCATTCCGTAGATGGGTGTTCCCTCCAGGTTCCTCGCCGCGGGGTTCAGAACATCGTTCGCCCCCACCACAATCGTGAGGTCCGCATTCTTGAAATCCGGATTGATCGCCTCCATCTCGTACAAATCATCATAATCCACGTCGGCTTCCGCCAAAAGAACATTCATATGTCCCGGCATTCTTCCGGCGACGGGATGGATTGCGAACCGGACCGTCGCGCCCTGGGATTTCAACTTGTCAGCGAGCCTTTTGACCAGATGCTGCGCCTGGGCGACCGCCATCCCGTATCCCGGGACGATGATGACGTTCTTCGCTTTTCTCAAGAGTTCCAGGGGGTCTTTCTGTACGGATCCTTGCTCAACCTGCTTCTCCTCGGAAACATAAGCTGTCGTCTTCCCAAGCAGGATGTCGGCCAGCTTCCTGTTCATCGCCCGGCACATGATCTGGGTAAGCAAAAGCCCGGAGGCGCCGACGATCGCTCCCACCGCAACCAGAAGGAGGTCTTCCACCGCCATGCCGCTGATGGCGGCCGCAACCCCGCTGAAACTGTTCAACAGGGAAATCGTGATCGGCATGTCCGCTCCCCCAACGCGGAGCGTGAAGAGCGTTCCGAAGAGGGAGGAGAACAGGAAAGAAAGAATCAGGAAGAGTGTTCCCAGATTCCCCAGATTGACGGCTCCGAGGACGATTGAAGCGGCCGTCAAGACCAGGAAAAGCCCGGTCAGGAAGGTATGCAAAGGCAGGATGACGGGTTTCTGGGGCAGAAGCTTGTGCAGTTTTCCGGCGGCGACCAGGCTGCCCAAGAGGGTTACCATTCCGACGCCTATGGCGAGAAGGGCCGTGGTTTTCGAAAAACCGTCCCCGCCTTCCAAATAGGCGAAAAGTCCAACCAATGCGGAAGCGGCGCCGCCCACACCGTTCAAAAGGGCGACCAGTTCCGGAATCTCGATCATCTTGACCTTGAGCGCGAGGATTACTCCGATGACGGCTCCCACCGCAAGCGCCGGATACAGGATCCAGACGGTCAGGATTTTGTTGTAGACGAGCGTGAGGATGATGCCAAGCCCCATGGCCACCGCGCTCAAGGCGTTGCCAAGAGGGGCCCGCTCGACCTTGCTCATGAGGTGGATTCCGAACAGGACCAACAGGGACAGGACACCGCAGAGAATGTAATAGACTTCCCCGGTGATGACCAAATCAAAAAAGTTCCTAAGCATCGTTCTTCTCCTTGTGGACGAACATCCTAAGCATCCTTCCCGTGACGACATAACCGCCGACAACATTGATCATCGCCAGGACAATCGCAAGGAAACCCAAGCAATATCCGAGAACCTTGTAAGGCGCTTCGATTGCGAGAGCCGTCGCGACGAGGCTGCCGATGACGGTCACTCCCGAAAGGGCGTTCATTCCCGACATCAGGGGCGTATGGAGAAGGCTCGGGACTTTGTTGATGATGAAGTAGCCCACGACCATCGCCACGAAGAAGACGGCCACCAAAACGTATTGGAATTCGGTCATCGAATCACCTTAGCCCCATCGCCTCGAGCGTGCCCGCATGCACGATTTTGCCGTCCTTGGTCACAAGGATCGAAGCGACGATTTCATCGTTCAAATCGAGGACGATTTTGCCGTCCTTGGTCAGGTATTTCAAAAGGTTGTATATGTTGTTGGAAAACATCCAGGTGGAGGCGTTTGGGATCATTCCGGGAATGTTCTTAATGCCCACGATGGCGACGTCGTGGCAAACCACTTCCTCACCGGGAACGGTCAGTTCGCAGTTTCCGCCCTGGTCGACGGAGATGTCGACGATGCAGCTTCCCGGCTGCATGGACTTCACCATTTCCTCGGTGATGAGCACGGGGGCGACTCTTCCGGGAACCAATGCGGAAGCGATGACGATGTCGGCTTTCGCGACATATTCCCGCAGGGCTTCCCTTTCCTTCTCAAGCCATTCCTCGGGCAGGGCCTTGGCGTATTTCTTGTCCGGACTCAGCGCCAACTCTTCCGGAATGTTCAGTTCGACGACCTTGGCGCCCAAGGATTTTGCCTGTTCTGCGGCTTCCGGACGGATGTCCGCGGCATGGACGACGGCGCCCAGAGCCTTGGCGGTGGCGATCGCCCTTAACCCGGCGACCCCGGCTCCAATCACAAGGACGGTGGCGGGTTTGATCATCCCGACCGCGCTTCCAATCATCGGCATGAACTTGGAAAGTTTGTTCGCCGCCAGGAGGACACCTTTGTATCCGGCGCAAGTGCTCATCGAAGAAAGGGCGTCCATGTTCTGTGCCCGGCTGATTCTCGGGATGCTGTCCAAGGTGAGGCCGACCACGCTCTTTTCCGCAAGCCCCCTGATCATCTCATGGTTCCCGGGGGCGGCCGGATGCAGGAAGGTGATCAGGTACTGGCCGGCATGCATCATATCTATCTCATGTTTCCCTTTTTTGACATTAAACTGCGGTTCCTTGACTTTCAGTATGATGTCTGATTCCCGGTAAATGATTTCCGGATCGTCAACGATCTTCGCTCCCGCAGCCACATAATCCGCATCCGGATAGTGGCTGTCGACGCCGGCACCTTTCTCAACCAGCACCTCAAAACCATCCGCAACCATCCTCTTCACGGTTTCCGGAATCCCGGAAACGCGCTTTTCACCCTGCATGATCTCTTTTGGAATTCCTATTACCATATTTCCTCCGTATACAGTTTTTTGCAATTTGAATATATCACAACGCCCTTATTTATTCAAGCGTTTTCAGGCAGATAGTAAAAAAATCGGGGTCGCCCCCGGATTTCATCTCCCGGTCTGGAAAAAACCGGCGAGGATCTCCTTGATGTAGTTGTACCGCCGTGCATAGGAATTCTTGACTCTGACGAGTTTCAACCCGCAGGATTCAAGGAATTCCTCCTTCTTCCTGTCCCGTGCCTTCACCGCCTCGTCCTCGTCATGTTCCGGACCGTCGAGTTCGAAGACGATCAGCGGCTTGTCCGTGGTCTTCCGGAAAATCACGAAATCAAACTGGCCGGTGTAATAGAGCGGATCGGGGAATTCCTTGGGCACAATCTTCTTCACCGGGACTTCCTGCCGGATGAAGCAGTTCTGGTCGCAGATCGAGAGGGCGTGTCCCAGGGTTTCCATGAACTCCGCTTCCGTCTGCGAACTGTAGGGTTTGAAGCCCAAAGCCCGAGAGCGGTTCTCGTTTTCCTTCACCTTCTTTTCACCGTTGGACTTGATGTACTGGTAAAGGTCGAAGAAATCGTCGTCCCCCCCGGCCAGTTCCAGCAATCTTCTTTCGCAGGAGTAAAGGACAAGTCTTTTCCTTGCCCGCGAAGTCGCGACATTGATCAGTTCCCGGTTGTTCTTGAGCCAGTTGTAGGTTCCGGGAAGGGTCCTGTCGGTGATTGCGGAAGAAAAGAGGATGACGTCCTTCTCATCTCCCTGGAAGGCGTGGATCGTCCCCACTTCCGCAAATATCCCCTCTTCCTTAAGCAGGCCCTCGATCAGCTCCTTCTGCTTCACGAAGGGCGTGATGATGCCCGCCTTCTCATCGGGATGGGCTTTCAGGTAAGCGACGATCTCCTCCGCTTCGGAAAGGGAAGTGTTCTTGTCCGTCGCCACCGGATCCTTGATGTCCACGAAGACCAAGGGTTTTTCCTCCTGGACTTTGCTTTTGATCTTCAGGCGGTTTTTATAGAATTTTTGGTTATTGAAGGAGATGATTTTTTTGTGACAGCGGTAGTGGGAGGAAAGAAGGATCGGTTTCGTGATGATGTCGACCAACTCATAGACCCGGTAAATCGAATTCTCCAGGTAGTCGTATTTGTCGCCGATCTTGTATTTCTTTCTGAGCCTTTCGTTGTCCTTCGGATCAAGCACGGTGACGGGCTTCAACTGCTCTGGGTCGCCCAGAATCATCAGGTTCTTCCCCCGAAGGATCGGAAGCAGGGAGACAGCCGGAGTGCATTGCCCGGCTTCGTCGATGATCGTCAGATCGAAATGGACTTCGGGAGGCCCGAGCCGACAGGAGGAGACGTTCGTCGTGATGACGATCGGAAACGCCCGCAGGAACTGCTTGAGATTCAATTCGCTGCTCAGGTAGCGGTTAAATTGGGCAACCCGCTCCCCATCGTCTTCGATTTCAAGGATCTTCCGGAACTCCTCATAGGCCGGTTCCAATAATCTCTTGATGTGTTTGGCACCGGTGTAGTACAGGTATTTCCTCAATTCCTCCTCGTCAAAGTCGATAAGTTCTTCAAGGTTCTCCTCTTCAATCGAACCGATCTCTTGAAGCCGCTTTTTCAAATCCACCTGGCTCGCCTGGAGGAAGATCTGAACGGAGGGCTGAGCGATTTGGGAAAGCATCTCCTTCGCGGCATCGGCGCGTTCGTCCAGATCCAATTTCAGTTCGTGTTTCTCCAAAACCTCCGACAGTCTTTTTGTCCGCCGTTCATGGCTGATCTTATTTCGGGCCAAAGATTTTTCAAAGACCTGGATTTCTTTCGCTTTCGCAAGCATCTCCCTGATTTCCTGGATCGCCTCGAAAACGACATCCTTGTTCCCCAAGCGGATTGCGGGGAAGAGGATGGGCCTGTCCCTGTAGGTAAGATTCCGCAGCTGCTGGTAAATGCCGTTGAGCGGGTGATTGTTCTGGGAGGCGACGAGGACGGTCCTTTCCGAAAAGAATGCGGAAAGGATGGTGTTCACGATCGTCTTCGTCTTCCCCGAGCCCGGAGGCCCTTGGACATAGGTCAAAGGATGCTTCAGGGCCTTGTGAATCGCAAGGAGCTGGTCGATGTCGACCTTCTTGTCCAGGAGGATGATTGGCCAGTTCTTCCTCCGCCGCGAAGGGGCCTGGAACCTCCCGAAGAAGGCGAGCAAAGGCTTTGGGGCCCGCTCCTCCTGGAACATCTTCACGATGCCATGGTATTCGCTGTAAAGGTCGACGCTGAATTCCCGTTCCAGATAGTAGACGTGGGGCAGGTCGTCAATCTTGACGTTTCCTTGAACGTATTCCTGAATCTTGTCGGTGATGATCTTCTGGTTTTTCTCGAAATCCTGGAGCAGATGCTGGTCGTCTTCCCCAAGGAACTGGCTCATCCGGAATTTGCCTTCCCCGCTCTTGAATTCCCAGTTCAGACTGACTTCGGGAGCGGGAATGAGCCTTTTGCGTTTAATGTCAAAAAGGAGGCGGCGATAGGCGAGGACATACAGCCCTTCCTCGGTTTTCAAAGAAAGCTGGTTCAGAGCGATTTCGATTGTTCTTCTGAAAGCTTGGTTCTGGTTCAATTGCTTTTGAAAATGGAAGGCTAGTTCTTGGAACTGGACTTCGGAAAGTTCATAATATCCCTTTCTTGTGACCTCTTCGTCGTCGATGCCCGTGATGAGCTGGTAATCGCTCTGACAAGCTTCGCTATCCAACTGATTGCATTCCGCATAATAATTCAAGACATCCAGATTGACAGGGGAAAAGGTCAAAAAACTGTAATTCTCAAAGTTTTCCTTGATATCCGCGATCAGTTTTTCATTGCGGGGATAGTAGGTCCCGTCGATCACTTTCGCGGACTGGATGGAATCGAAATAGATTTTGAGTTCCGTCGGTTCCGGCGCCTTGGCAATGTTGAAGCCGTCGACGGTCAGCATCTTGATGCGGGGGCTGATGTCCTTGATTCCGATCCAATACCTCGTGGTCTCTTTTTTCTGGTTGACATAGATGATGTCCAGCCATTTCCCGTCAATTATCGCTTTGTAGACTGCCCTTCCTATCGGATCCATATTCCACCTCGTTCAATTTAGTATAACATTTTCTCCCATTTTTTTCAATCTCAAGGTCGAGAGGGCACGGAAAAGATTGTTTTTTGTATAATTGAAAAAGGCCCGTTTCCGGGTCTTGAGGTTTAAGCCAGAATATAAGCGAATGATGCCGCGGTTGCGGAAACAGTCATCATCGTGAAAAGCAGGAAGTTGATCATCGAACCCAGCCAGATGTCGCCGGTTTTCTTGTAGGCAACCGGAAATGAACCTCTGCTACATCGTCGTCTTCCCGCTCGACGAAACCGCGCCGCGCCAGTTCAATCGCATTCTGCAATTACATTTCCCGATGGTTCAAATAACCGTGGGTCAAAGCGACAGCGGAAAGTTTGTTCGCTTTGCTTGCTGATTTCGGAGGGTTTTCCGGTGCTCTTTAAAGTACATAAACCTCCTCCAATATATTTTTTGGCCTACCGCGGAATCAGATCGCACCTTTCGCCGCAGCAATGCATTTTTTCCATCCTGCAAGGAGTTTTTCCCTGGTATCCTGGTCCATTTTCGGTTCAAAAACTCTTTCGACGCCGACGTTCTGCCGGATGTCGTCGATGTCGCGCCAATACCCGACCTTGAGTCCCGCGAGATAGGCCGCGCCCAAAGCGGTGACTTCGATGACCTTCGGACGGACGACCCGGACGTTCAGGATGTCCGCCTGGAACTGCATCAGGAAGTTGTTCGCGCTCGCGCCGCCGTCAACATACAGGGAGCTGATTTTTTCGCCCAGGTCCTCTTCCATCGCTTTCAGGATGTCGTATACCTGATAGGCGATCGACTCCAACGCGGCGCGGATGAAATGTTCCTTCTTGGTCCCCCTGGTGAGCCCGATGACCGTGCCTCTGACTTCGGAATCCCAATGGGGCGCGCCCAAACCCACGAAGGCGGGAACGATGTAGACGCCGTTGGTGTTTTCAACCGCGGTCGCATATCTTTCCGTCTCGTCCGCCCTCCTGATCATCCGCATTTCGTCGCGGAGCCACTTCACGACCGCTCCGCCGACAAAGACGCTTCCCTCAAGCACATAGCAGGGCCGCTTGGAAATGCAGGCCGCCAAAGTTGTGATCAGGCCGTTCGTGGACTTCACGGGTTCGTGCCCGGTGTTCATCAGCATGAAGCAGCCGGTTCCGTAAGTGTTCTTGACGGATCCTTTCTCCGTGCAGAGTTGACCGAAAAGGGCGGCCTGCTGGTCGCCAGCGACTCCGGTGATTGGGATCCTGCTTCCGACGATCGCTTCGGATGTGTAGCCGTAGAGATACCCAGACGGGCAGGCTTCCGGAAGCATCGAACGGGGTATTTGGAAGAGTTCGAGCAGTTCGTCGTCCCATTGCAAGGTGTGGATGTTGAAGAGCATGGTACGGGAGGCGTTGGTGTAGTCGGTTGCGAAAATCTTTTTACCGGAAAGCGACCACATAAGGTAAGTGTCGACGGTTCCGAAACAGAGTTCGCCCCTTTCCGCTTTTTCCCGCGCTCCGGGAACATTATCCAGAATCCATTTGATTTTCGTCGCACTGAAGTAGGAGTCGATGATCAGGCCGGTCTTCTCATAGACCATTTCCTGATAACCGTTCCTCTTCAGTTCTTCGCAGTAATCGGCCGTACGCCGGCATTGCCAGACGATCGCGTTGTAGATCGGCTTCCCGGTTTCCCTGTCCCAGACGATCGTCGTCTCCCTCTGGTTGGTGATGCCGATGGCTTCCACATCATTGGCGCTGATGTTCGCTCTGATCAAAGCCTCGCCGATGACCCCGACCTGACTTCCAAGGATGTCCATGGGGTCATGCTCGACCCAGCCGTTCTTCGGATAGATCTGTTTGAATTCCTGCTGGGCGAGACCCTTGATGTTGCCTTCCTTGTCGAAGACGATCGCCCGCGAACTTGTCGTCCCTTGGTCCAAAGCTAAGATGTATTTCATAATTACCTCCCTTTAAACTCTCTCTACACTCTTGGTGGCGATTATGTCAACTCCCGTATCAAGCACATTTTTTACAATCACGTCGCCGCTTTTGACCGGCGCTTCCAAAACCAGTTTCTTCAAAACCTCGAGTGCGGGGAAGACCAACTCCTTCGGAATCGGCTCCTTGGTTTTCACGGAAACCATTCCGATTTTTCCGTTCTTCACAGGCACAATGCTTGTCAGGACCCTTTTTGGGGCTGTGAATTCTTGGATGCCGTATCTTTCGCCGCGTTTGCAGAGGTTTCCGGTAACGACTATTTTATCCCCGTCCCGTTCCACCAGCAGCCGGCAGCCCAGCGGACAGGATATGCATATCATTTCTTTGTTAAGCATTTTCTTCCTCCAGTTCGAAGACGATTTGCTTTCCGGCTTTCAGCTTCCGGACGATTTCGCTTGCTGCCTCCAAACTCTCCATCTCCCCCGGCGTCATGATTTGCTTCTTCTTCGCAAGGACCGTTTCGCCGTCAACTTTCAGGACCAGCCTCACTTGCCGATAGACATTGTCCACGCGCATCCGGAAAGTGATTGGTTCATAGTTCTCGTCCCGGTTGAGGAGCTGGGGCACGACATAGCGCACTCCCTTTCCTGTCCGGAGGACTTCTTTTTCCGCCTTGCTGTCTGCGCCCTGCAGGTATTTCACCGCCGAGCGGGCGGCATGTGCGCTTTCCTCGCTCACGTAGTCGACAAGGTCATGGACATGGAGGACATTCCCCGCCGCGAAAATCCCGGGGACCGAAGTCATCAGGTTCTCGTCGACGACAGCGCCGCCGGTGACCGGGGACAGTTCCACTTCCGCATTCCGCGCCAGTTCATTCTCCGGAATCAGGCCAACGCTCAAAAGTAGGGTGTCGCAGCTGATCTCCCTCGCCGTTTCCGGTTTCGGTCTCAGGTTCTCGTCCACCTCGGCGATGACCACGCCTTCGACGCGCTCTCTTCCCTTGATTTCAATCACGGTATGGGAAAAGAGCAGGGGGATGTCATAGTCCTGCAGGCACTGGACGATGTTCCGGTTGAGTCCCGAAGAATAGGGCATCAGTTCCACAACCGCCTTGACTTTCGCGCCCTCGAAGGTCATCCTTCTCGCCATGATCAAACCGATGTCCCCGGATCCAAGGATTACGATTTCCCTTCCGGGGAGGTATCCTTCGATGTTGACCAGGCGCTGGGCAGTTCCGGCGGTGAAGATTCCCGCCGGCCGCGTTCCCGCGATGTTAATCGCACCCCTCGGCCTTTCCCGGCATCCGCAAGCTAGTACGATCGCCCCGGCGCGGATTTTCTGGTATCCTTCCGTCTGGTTGACGTAGGTCACGACACGGTCATGCGAGATGGTGAGGACCATCGTCTTAAGTTTGTATTCAATTCCTCTGTCCGCCACTTCCCGAATGAAACGTTCCGCATATTCGGGACCGGTGAGTTCCTCTTTGAAAAGGTGCAGGCCGAAGCCGTTGTGTATGCATTGGTTCAGGATTCCGCCAAGCGCTTCATCCCTTTCCAGAATCAGAATGTCCCGCTCACCCGCTTCATAAGCGGCCAGCGCCGCCGAAAGTCCCGCAGGTCCGCCGCCGATGATCACAAGTCTTCTTTCAGTCATTCTTTTACCCTCCCCACGACTACCTTCGAATTTCTTCCGAATTTGGTTATCTCCGTATAATCAAGATTAAGTTCTTCGGAGAGGATTTCCATCAGCCTGGGCAGGCAGAACCCTCCCTGGCAGCGGCCCATTCCGACCCTCGTCCTCCGTTTCAAACCGTCAAGGTCGCGCGCGGCCAAAGGCCTCCTGATCGCTTCCCTGATCTCCCCTTCCGGAACGACTTCACAGCGGCAGACGATCTTCCCGTAAAGAGGATTCTCCTTGATGATCGCCGCCTTCTCTTCTTCGCTCATTGCGGCGAAATGGGGGATGGCCTTCCGATACGGCTTGAAATCCGCCTTCGGCTTCAATTTCAGGGCGGAAGCGACTTCCTTCGCGACGTCGACAGCGATCGCCGGCGCCGCGGTCAATCCCGGGGATTCGATTCCCGCGACGTTGTAGAATCCGGGCACGTCCGAGAAACCGATGATGAAATCATCCCCGAGACTGTGGGCGCGGATGCCGCTGAAATTGGTGATGACGGCCCGCTTGTTCAACCCGGGGATTGTCCTTTTGGCCTTTTCCCAGACCTCGTTCAGGCCTTCGACGGTGGAGGAGAGGTCGCGTTTGTCCTCGATGTCCTGAGCGTTCGGACCGACGATGATGTTCCCATGGGTCGCCGGGGTGATCAAAACACCCTTGCCCATGGCCGTCGGCGTCTGGAACAACGTCAAGGAGGTGTATTCCGCATAGACCTTGTCCAGGAGGAAGTATTGACCCTTGCGGGGAACAATCGTGAATTTCCTTTCGGAAATCTGGTTGTTCAATTCGTCGGCAAAGACACCCGCACAATTGATGACGATTTTCGCCTCCAGTTCTTCCCCGTCGGCCAGATAGACCTTGATCCCGTTTTCGCTTCTTTCCAGTTTTGCGACTTCCGCAAGCATCCTAAACTTAACGCCGTTTTCCGCCGCGTTTTCCGCGAACGCCACCGCCATTTCGTAGGGGCTTGCGATGCCGCTCGTGGGCGCATACAGAGCTTTCGTGACCTCCTGGGAAAGCCCCGGGACCATTCTCCTGGCTTCATCCCCGGAGATGATCCGCAAATCTTCGACGCCGTTCGTCCTTCCCCTGGCCAAAAGTCTTTCCAGGACTTTCTCCGAATCCTCGTCGAAGGCAACGACCAGGGCCCCGTTCCTCTTGAAAGGAAACTCCAATTCCTTCGATAGTTCATCGAACATCCTGTTGCCCAGGACGTTGTACTTCGCTTTCAAGCTTCCCGGTTCCGGATCATAACCGGCATGGACGATGCCGGAATTAGCTTTCGTTGCCCCGCAGGCAACGTCGCTTTCCTTTTCCAATACCAAAACCTTGGCTTGGTATTTTGCAAGCTCGCGGGCGACGGCAGAGCCAATCACACCGCTGCCGATGATGATGATGTCTTGCATAATCAATTCACCTTCCTTCTTCTAAAAACAGAAAAAAGTCACAAAAAAGCACAAATGGCTGCCGCCATTTGCATATTTATTGTGACTCTCTTGTTCTCTCTCTCTCTACAATAATGATATGCAATTTTTAGTGACCTTATTTCCTGTGGATAGGATACCATAATTGAAAGCGCTTGTCAAGTGGACTTGATTTCCCATAAAGAAAAAAAGGAGATTGTTCTCCTTTTCATTCCGTGGCTGCTTTCAAGAGCCGAATTGTTTCCGCCATCTTCGGCAAGTCGTCATGCAGTTTCAGGACAAGGCTGCCGACGAAGGCCCCGTCCGCACCCGCCTCCTTCACCATCCTGATGTCTTCAGGAGAGGAGATTCCGACGCCGCAATAAATGAGGTTTTCCAATTTTAATCCGTTTCTTAAATAGTCGATGCAAGCTTTCAGGGTCGGAAATTGGGGGTTGATTTCCTTCCCCGGTTTCGATTGCAGATAAATGAAGCCGTTGGTCGCCTGCGCGCTGGCGATTTCTTCTTCCGGCATGTGGAATTGGATGTAACTGCTGACCTTGATCCCTTCAGCGATCAACAGCGACCGGACCTCGGGATGACTGTTTCCGATGTAGATTAGATCCCGCAGCCCGTTCTTAAGGGAAAAGTCCAGAAACTCTTTGACGCCGATTTCCATGATCGTGTGCTCGTAAGCCAGAACAATGAATTTCGCTTCCGGATTCTCTTCCTTAATCATGACAATCGTCTTCATGTATTCGCGGTAATCGGCGCAGGCATCCAAGGCTCCGTTCATCCGCGCTCTGATGTAATCACTTTCCAGATAACAGTTCCTGGTTGGAAAGTCTATTTCAATGATGTCGCAACCTGCTTTGATGTATTCCTTCGCGATCCTCACGCTGTGTTCCAGCGAGGGGTATCCCAAAGATAGATAACAAATCAATTTCATTATTTTCTTACCTTTCCGTAAAAAGCGTCGAGAATGATTCCTCTAAATCCTTCTTCATCGGGAATGACGGGATTGGTCTTCGTGCAGCCGTCCTTCGCCGCCAATTCGATGATCATGTCCATTTTTTCATGGATTTCTTCTTCCCCAAGGAGTTCCTGCAACGACAGGGGAAGATGCAGTTTTTCGTTCAAAGAAAGCAAGGCCTGCACAAAATCACTTTCCGCTATCCCTTCCGCAAGCACCCTATACCTTTCCTTCGCCGTCTCGCTTTTCTCGTTGAAGGCGGCGACATAGGGAAGCAGGACGGCGTTCGCCAAACCGTGGGGCAGTTTGAAGACGCTGCCGATGGCGTGGGCGAGGGAATGGGTGATTCCGAGGGAGACGTTTGTGAAAGCGAGGCCGGCGATCATCGAAGCGTTGAGCATCATTTCCCGGTATTCCAGGTTCCCTCCCTCCTTGTATGCGAGAGGAAGGTAGGTGTAAATGTCGCGGACGGCCTGCTTCGCAAGAATGTCCGAGAGGTAGTTGGCTCTTGTGGAAACGAAAGCCTCAACCGCGTGGCACATCGCATCCATTCCGGTTTCCGCAGTCAGGCGGGGCGGCAGCGACCGGGTCACGACGGGATCCAAAATCGCGATGTCCGGAACCATTTCCATGTTCCCGATTCCGTATTTGATTCCGCCTTCCGTAATCACGATCGAGCGCGAAACCTCGCTCGCGGTTCCTGCCGTGGTGGGGATGCAGACCATGATCGCTTTGTTGCGCAGTTTCGGAAAACGGGATTTGTCCATCAGGAATTCCAGGGAAGGCACTTCCGGATGTTGTTGAAGTTCGCATCGGATGCTCCGAAGCCCGCGGAGTAGTTTTCATAAAGGCTGTAGGTCACGCCATATTCTCTTGCGACATAGTCAACGCCCTGAGCGAATCCGAAACCGAATACGCTGATTCCATTGGATTGCGTACCGCCGACAAAGCCGACCGCTCTGGCTTGGCTCGTCGGTGTGAAATGATAATCGTCATCGGTGAAGAGGACATCGTTGTTTTCGTTCACCAGAACAGCCAAAGCGCCCGCAAGGAAGGATCCTTCATTGACCGAAAAGAGGACTTCAATGACATTGTCATGGATTTTTTCCTTTGTTGTGGGATTGGTGTTCGCGAAGTCATTGAAAATGACGAAAGTCGTGTTGGGGTATTTTCCGCAATCGACTTTCCGGAACCGTCGTTTGTAATTAAAGCGTCGAAGTTGTACTCTAGCGAAAAGACCAGGTCATAACCTTCTTCCGCAAGCAAAGTCAAAGAGCCCGGAATGTCGTCTGCCGTTGTCACGACGTTGACAGTGATGTTAAAGTCCCGCTCGGCCTGTCTGAGCCCTTCGATGGCAAATTGGTTGTACCCGTTGTCATTAGGTCCGGCAGCGGATACGATCAAACCGACTTTCAATTTGTCCGAACCGTTGTTTCCGCCGCAACCAAAGGCGAATAAACCGACAAAAACAAGAACCAAGGCAAATAAAATCTTTTTCATTTTCTCCTCCTTTTTTTATTTCACTTGGTTTATATAAAATTTAAATTTATCGGTCCTATAGCAGCATTTAAAAACTTCGATGGGCAGTTCGCGGTTTCCGATTTTCCCGTAAGTTACGGCTCTGAAAAGGAGAATCGGCATCCCTTCCGGAACGTCGAGCAGATCTGCGGTGTCCCCTTCCGCAAGTATCGCCTCAATCGTCCGCGTCGCTCTGGTGATCGTCACCCCATACTCCTGCTCAAGCACTTCATACAAGGAATTCTTCTCGAAATCATGCTTTTCCAAACCCGGGAAGTACTTGGCGGGAAGATAGGTCGTCGTCCTGTTGATGGCTTCCCCATCCGCGAAATACAGCCGGTCCAACCGCACCACCATTTCGTCTTTCGATATTTCCAATTGCTTCGCCCTTTTCGCATTCACCGGAATCACGTCGATAGAAAGGACTTTCCGGCTCGGAACCATTCCCAGGTTGATGATGTCCTGGGTGCAACTGGTAATCGAAAAAAGGTTCTGTTTTCCTCTGTCCCCTTTCACAAACGTCCCTTTTCCTTGGATCCTGTAAAGATAACCTTCATTGACAAGATCGTCGATGGCCTTCCGAACGGTGATTCTGCTCATTCCGTGCTTCGCGATCAACTCCCTTTCGCTCGGAATCATCTGGTCGTCGACCAGCTCCTCGTTTTCGATCTGCCTGATGATTTCTTCTTTCAGGATGATGTACTTGGGGACTTTGTAATTTCCATACAACATTTTATCCTCCTCTCCAGATGTAATGTCATCATGTTGTCATGACCACCTGCCTATAGTAAAAACTTTATTTTTTTCCTTGTCAATATTCCAATCAAAAATGTTTAAAACAAAAAAAAGATCCTTTTTTGGATCTTTTTCTGAAACCTGATTTTCAGTTGGATTTCTGATAATCCCGCCAGAGTTCTTCCCTGCTGGTGGAACAGGCGATCGCGCCGCTTTTCATAATGTCCTTCACCTGCTTTTCGGTTGTAATCAATCCTCCGGATATGTAGTTCGCAGGGCATTCCTTCATCAAGGCCGCAATCACCTCAGGAATGATTCCGGGCATGATTTCGACGTTTTCAATCTTATGCCGGATGATGTTGGCTTTGGCGGTTTCGAAGGACTGGGAATCGATCATGAAAACCCGGTAAACGGAAGCGAGGCCATGGTTTTCCGCCCACTTGATCACGCTGCTCTTGATGGAAATGATACCGTCCGGGTTGACGAATTCCTTGATGTACCTGACTGCTGCTTCATCCTTTCCGAAGCCTTCAATCATATCGAAATGGAGAAAGATGACCTTCCCGCGGGCGTGCGCTTTGTCGACGAGCCGCTTCACGTTCAAGATGTCTCCGTAAAGCAGGAAAATCACCGGACATCTGCTCGCAAGCGCCCTTTCGAAAGCGGCGTCGTCCTTCACCGCGGCGATTATTTTTGATTCTTGAAAGTATTTGCTCAAATCCATGTTGGCCACCTCGTTTGCTGTTGGAAAAATTACGTTTTTGTGATAAGATTTATTGGGAGGATTTGTATGAAAAAAGCTAGAGACTTAACATTGATTTTCTTCATTTACGCAATTGCTTTCATCGCCATTTTTTTCTTCTATAGACTCCTGCCCTGGGAGAGCTTCATCCTGAAAGTGATCGTCTGCGACATCTTCGCAACAATCCTGGTCTTCATCTTCAGCGTCGTTTTGAAAAACTCGTCGGTCTACGACCCCTACTGGAGCGTCGCTCCTCTGGCGATATTTCCGTTTTTTGTACGGAGCTTCGACAGCAAAACCCTGCTACTGCTTGTTCCCCTCGCCGTTTGGGGAATCCGTCTCACCCTCAATTGGGCGAAGACCTTCAAGGACCTCTCCGTCCAGGACTGGCGCTATGATCATTACCGGAACGTTTCGGGAAGGCTTTGGCCCCTGGTCAACTTCTTCGGAATCCACTTCATGCCCACCATGATCGTCATCGGCGTCATGCTTCCGGGTTTTCTTTACCTTGAAAGCGGGGAAGGGATGAACATATGGACCGCCTTCGGCTGCCTCGTCTCAATCCTCGGAATCGTTCTGGAAGCAGCGGCGGACGCTACCGCCCACCGCTTCCGGAAGGAACATCCGGGCCAGGTCAACGACCGCGGCCTTTGGAAATATTCCCGTCATCCGAACTATCTGGGAGAAATAACCTTCTGGTGGGGCGTGTTCTTCATGATGCTTTCCGTCGAACCGGAATCATGGCATTTCTTCGTCGGTCCGCTCGCCAACACCCTGCTCTTCATCTTCATCAGCATCCCGCTCATGGAAAAAAGGCAACTGCGGAACAAGCCGGACTACCAGACTTACCGCGAGGAAACCTCCATGCTTCTTCTGCTTCCGAAAAAGAGGAAACGTCCGGTCACTTCTTCCCGTGGATGATCAGAGGTACGAGCATCTCGTCCCTGGTCAGTCCCGCATGGTGCCCCTTGTAAGTTTTCACCCCGACCATGTTGAAGATGTAAGGACCTACGGATATGGCCAGAAAATCGCCCAGGAAGTCATCCAAAAGCGGATGCTTCTTTCCGGTTCCGAGCAATTCTTCTTGGTAAAGCCGTTCTTTGGAATAAAGCAAAAACTTGTCGCCGTATTTCCGGCGGAAAAGGGAGACGAACTCTTCCTTTTTTTCTTTTTTGACGAAAAAATTGCAGGCCCGGGGTTCGATCGAAGGTTTCCGCACCAGGCAGGCCATCAACTCCTCATCGTCGAGCACGAAGATTTCCTCAACATCCACCTGCCCGTGATCGGCAATCAGAACCACCAGGGAATCCCCGCCCAGGGAGTTTGTGAGCCGCTCATATTCCCGGTTCAGCTCCCGCACCATGGCCGCGGTTTCCAAAACCTCCACTCCGTGCTTGTGTTCCGTCGCGTCGGGCTCGGACCAATAGACATAAGCGAAAGTGCGGTTGGGGCGCCTCGCTATCTCGATCGCCCGATCGACTTGGCTTCCGAAAGTGGGGTAACCGTCAGGACGGAAGTTCGGAAAGAGTTCGAAGGTCTCGACATCAGGGGAGGCTTTCCTGATCTTTTCATAGATGCTTTCGTATTTCAGATATTTTTCGGAAAGTTTCTCTTCCAGTTTCTTTTCAAAGTCATAGAAATCCTGGTTATAAAAGACGATGACGTTGGCGTCTTCGTTTTTAAAATACTGGGTCCAGCCGATGTAGCCCGTGACATAGGGAGGAAGCCCCGACATGACGGCGTTCGTCGCCGCGACGGTCGTCGGCGGAAAAACGGACGTGATCTCCTTCTTGAAATCCCTCTTCATGCCGGAGTTTTCCTCAAGGAATTTGAAAAGGTTCACTCCGAAGCCGTCAAGCAGGACCAGAAAAACATGCCTGTAGCCTTTTTCCAAGGCCGCGTCAAGTTCCGGCAAGGTTGCATATGCCGCCTCCGCCCCGTAGTGCTTCAATATTGAATTCGTCACGTTGAGAATCGAATTACGATAATCCGGATGTCTGATTTCCATTTGTCTTCTCCTTTGAAAATAATTATACCACACATCCCCCCTTCCGCAAACAATTGCCTCGGAATTTCCTTGAAATGCGCCGGGAAATGTGTTAAAATAATTAAGCAAAAAACGCGGGTATGGCGGAATTGGCAGACGCACTAGACTTAGGATCTAGTTCTTCGGAGTGCAGGTTCGACTCCTGTTACCCGCACCAATTTGGAAGGACAGTTTGATACCAAGTATCAAACTTTTTTGTTTCGGAATCATTCGCGGGTTTTTATTCAAACCAGTCGATCAACGCGGTTAATTAAATAAATCTAAAAAAGGTCCATGACGTTTCTCATTTTTCACAAACACATGGACTTTTTTGATTTTGATTTCCCGTAGTAAGTAATCAGAAGAAAAGATCATTTAATGATTTTTGAAAGTTGTCTCGCGACTTCCCAAAAACCCAAATCAGTTAAATGCACTCCGTCCACCGAGCCTTCGCATCCCAATCTCCTGATGATTTTTTTGCCGTCGATGAAGGTTACGCCGTATTTTTCCGCAATCTCCTTCTGAAGCTTATAGAAGCCCTTCCGGAACTTCTTGAGGTTGTCGTCAACAAGCACCAAGCCTTCATCAAAATGACTTACCAGGTACACCTTGATGTTTTCCCTGTTCACCAGGTTTTCCATGAAGTAGGGAAATCTTTCTTTGAAGTGCTCATAGGAAGGCGAATTGGCTTCGACCTCGAACAACAAGTATTTCACGTTTCTTTCTTCAATGATTTTATTGATGATTGTAAGCATTTCCCGCTCGAGTTTGCAGCTTCCGGAAAAGCCCAAATTGATAACATTCCAATTCTTCATCCTGCCCAATATTGAACAATAATCCATGCCCGGTCTGGTTGCGCACCCCCCTTGGGAGATCGATGTCCCATAGACAAGCAGGCAATCCATTTCTTCCTCAATAAATTCAAAAGGGGCGTCATTTTCGACTCCGATGCCAAGCCCGAGCACTGCTTGATAAAGCGGGAAATACAGGCGGAATTTGGATTCTTTTCTGTTTACACCGCTTATCAGATCGAGTTCATATTCCGGGGAGTTGGTTTTTGTGGAATTGAGGAAGTACCATTTTTTTCCCTTTTGCACATATAAACTAAAACCTACCGTTCCCACCGCCGTCATATGGGGCATATACGCCGCATCAGCCAACTTTGCCCTGATTTTGATGAAACTGGACCTGGTTTTAAACTCCAGGTTGTACCCGGAGGTATGCCATTTGAGCGTCTCGACATTTTTGCTTACAAAGGAATCGTCCAAACGGTTGAACGAACCGTTTTTCAAGCCTTTTCCCAGCATGTATTTATTGATTATTCCCCCATCGACTTCATACCATTTTACAGCTAAATCCGTGCAAGGTTTGGATTCTCCCATGTTTTTGTCAATTTCTTTTATATCCTTTAATTCCATGATCTTCTCCTTATGCTATTGAACTGTCATCAAGTCAATCATTTTCAACAATGATGAAATGAAAGAAACTCATTCCCGGCAGCCAAAGCCTTTTGTCAAGCAATAACGCTCCCGAATCAGGGGATTCAGGAGCGTCTCGTGTTGGCATCCTTGATGATCCAGACATCGAACCAGGAAGCGAATCCTGCGCTGGTTTCAAAGAAGTCCTTGTGTTCGCCGCTGTTCGGATCGAGTTGGGCGACCGTTTTCCCGCCGCTGATGATGAGGACAGTGGGCGTAAGCCTGACTTCCTTGTCCAGGGGACTTCCTTTCTCAATCAGGGATTTTGCAACCGCATAGATTGTGACGTTCCGCTCTTGGATGAATTCCTCGAGCACCGGCTTAAAGCTCATGCAAGCACCGCAGGTGTCGGAATAGATGTAGAGGACGAAGCTGTTTTTGGATGCGATTTTCTCCAAGACGCTTTGGTAATCCAGATCCTTCAGCTCCGCTTTTCCGTAGTCCTCGGCGGGTAGTTGTACCGGCCCGGGTTGAGAGCCGCAGCCGCAGAGGATGAGGAAAAGGAAGAGCAGGAAAAGAAGTTTTTTAGTCATTATCCAGCGGAGTGAGGACATCGAAGTCGATTACCAAATAGTCAACCCGGTGGAAAGCGTAGTAGTAGTTGTCGTCGTCATAATATTGCTTCACCTGCACGCTGTTCTTCCCCTCATAACTCCAATAGCAGCCGACGTTCCAGATTCTGTCTGCATCCCAGCCCAGCTTCACAAGCATCTCCTTCGTCATCATCGCGTAGCCGCCGGCTCCGCACATGACGAAGATGTTCTTGTCCTTGGGGAAAATCTCTTCCAGGATGAGCATCGATTCTTCATAGTTGGGGACGTATTCTCCCTCTTCGGTGATTCTGAAGAGGCTCCGCCCCTGGTATCCTTCTCCGACTTCTTCCGGAAGACCGTAAACGGGAGCGAGATAGGGGTAGGGAACCACTTCGAAGCCCCTGATGTATCCGCTCAAATACCTGTCCCCTCCGACATTTTCAAAATGGGCCGGGTCGACGAGCATCCTCATGTCCCGGTAGACTGTGTCCTTACGGCCGAGGTAATTGTCGATGGTGTAGATGTTGATGTTTTTGTCGATTCCGAAATTCCCAAGGTAACCGTCTGAAATTTCCGGTTTGGGAAGTTCATCGCTTCTGCATCCGACAAGAAAAATGATTGCAAACAAAAAAACAATGATTGCTTTCTTCATGGATGGCATCTCCTCAAAAAATCTATAAATATTATAGCATAGGAAACAACCCGCTCACAAGGGATGAAAAAGGCGTTACTCAAAAAGTAACGCTTTTTGTAATGGTCTAAAGCGAGCGGATGAGCAGATTCACGCCAAGAACGGTTTCGGGGCTGCCCGTGATGTCGGATACGGCCGCCTGGAACCTCTCCCCCTTGTCCATCCTTTCCGCAAGCTTCCCCGCCAGGTCCTTGGAGATAAAGCCGATGTGTTCGCCCTTCTCATTGACGACCTTGATGGCGTTCGGATCATGGGGATTGTTCCTGTCCCGTTCCAGCCTGATCCTTTCCCCGATTTTCATCTTCTTGATGTATTCCTGCCTTCCTTCGTAGGTGACACCGACAACTTTCGTATGAAACCGCATATGACCCTCCCTAGATTTTTATAACATATTCGCAGGTTTGTTCCCTGATGTTCTTTTTCGGATTGAACCTTTCGGTGAGTTCAAAGTACACCCTGTCGTTCAAAGCGATGTCCCGAATGTCGTCCAGAAGGGAGTTTGTAGAAAAGTGGTGGGACTTCCCGCCCCTCTCCTCCAGGAATCCGAACCTTCTTTCCGGATTGATGCTTTTTACAATCCCTTCTTTCCTCTCCGCGAGCAACTTCTCCTTGAGGATTTTCTTGCACAGGTTTCGGAAGGTCCGATATTGCTTCCGGAAATTTTCCTCGGTGATCTCTATTTTCTCCGCGTTTTCCAATTCCTCGCTCACCGACCAGTTGTTCTTCTTCCGCTCGTAATACAGCAAGGAATCAAGCAGTTTCACGGCTTCCCCTTCGCCGAGCCCTGCATAGAGCGTCCTGAGATCCACCAGGAGCTTGTTCAGATACCCAAGATTCTGCCGGTTTTTCAGCAGAGCGAAAGTGAAATATTTCCCGGCTTTGGCTTCTTCGCCCATCTCCCGGTAAATCAAACCCAGTTGATGGTAGAGGAACCAATCCTCCTTCGCTTCCAGCGCTTGCTTCTTTTTCTCAATCGCCCGGGTATAATCCTTTTGGAAAAGCGCGATTTCCGACTGGAGATTGATGACGAAAGGTTTGTACTTGGCTTCCTTCAAAGCAAGCAGATCCGCGCAGATCTCCTCCGCTTTCGAATATTCCCCAACTTCCGCATAATACTTCGCCATTCCGTATCCCAACTGTTCGTATTCCGAGGCGATCGTGTTTCCGTCCTGGCTTTTGAGTTCCTTAGAATAATCCTTGAAATCAAGGCGGTCAAGGAATTCCCCGAAAAGCTTCTTATTCAGGTTCGGATTCTTGAACAGAATCTTCGCCAAGAGATAGCGGTAGTTCTTGTCGTCGCAATAATCGAGGTAATCAAGAACTTCATGGAGATAAAGATTGACGTTGAAATCATCAGCCTTGATGAGGTCGTATAGCAGCCACAAATATGTCGAAGCGTTGTTCGCCTTGAAATCAGCGACGCTGTTGCTTTCCAGATCGAAATGCTCGTCGCTGATGTTCGTCATCAAGTCGAACGCATGGCTGAGGTCGTCCAGTTTCTTGGATTTCCTGGCGCAGGCAAGCAGGCGGTTGTTGAAGTGGGGGGTGAGTTTGACCCCTTCCTGAAGCATCTTCCTGTATTCTTCATACGCTTCCTGGAACTTGCCTTCTTGGTAGAGTTTGTCTCCGTTTTCTCTGTGATTCAATTCCATCATCCCCTATCTTTTTATACCACAATTATACCATGCCGATAATGATGTTGCAACAAGCAATGAAAAAAGCATGCCGCAAGCATGCTTCCAGGGTTTTTTGAAATGTTGAAAAAGATTCGGGATATTATTGAAAAGAGTTTTGATTTATCCCTTTATATTTTTACCCGAAGAGCAATTCTTTAAGGAAAAAATAAAAAAGAGCCGAAAAAGGATTGCCGGCTCTTTTTTTGTTTCATTTCCGGGGAAAACCGGACTCAATCATCGGTATTCCCTCTGTTCTTTATGGAGGATGATCTCCTTGCTTTTCATCAAGCGGATGATGTTGCTTCTTTCGTTGTCATCAAGCTTCTGGACGATGTACTTAATTTTTTCTTGCATGTCGGGAATCATGATGTGCTCAATCGCGTTGACCCGCCTTCTGGTCTTTTCAATCTCATCGGCGAGCATGTCGCAGGTCTTCTCCAACTCCGCAAGCCTGACCATTTTCGGAAGCAGCCTAGAAAGCGCAATGATCGCTTCATCAAGCTCGCTCGGGGTGAAAGCGAAGCCGTACGTAAGGTCAATCTTGCCTTCATCCTTGACTTCCAGATCAGGAACCTTGATGTTCATGATCGTCTTCGCGTGCGTCTCAATACCCAGCGCCTTCGTCGGAACCATCAAGGCTTCGTAGATTCCCGCCCTGCTCATCTTGAGTTTGGCGCTGGAAAAGCGGGCGACGATCCTTTTCAGTTCCTGCTCGACCTCGATCCTGAGGTTGCGGCTCTCCTTGATCACCGCCATGAACTGGCGGACCATCTCGTCCTGCTTGTCCTTGAGGAGTTTGTGCCCCCTCTGGGCGGTCGCGAGCTGCCTTTTCAGGCGCGTAAGTTCCATCCGGGTGGGATTGACATGCGTGAGCGCCATGTTCACTCCTCCTCGGGATAGTACTTCTCGATGTTCTTGAGACTGATGCGTTTCAGTTCGGATTTCGGAAGAATTGTGAGAAGTTTCCAGCCAAGATCAAGCGTTTCTTCGATCGAGCGGGCCTCGTAGTAGCCTTGCGAGACGTACCGGAGTTCGAACTGCGTCGCGAATTCCGCATACAGCTTATCCATGTCGCTCAAAGCCGCTTCGCCGAGGATCGTTGCAAGTTCCTTGGCTTCCTTGCCGCGGGCGTAAGCCGCGAAAAGCTGGTTCATCGTCTCCGCATGGTCCTCGCGCGTCTTCCCGGCGCCGATGCCCTTGTCTTTGAGACGGCTCAGGGAAGGAAGAACGTCAATCGGCGGGAAGATTCCCTTCAGATAGAGTTCCCTGGAAAGAATGATCTGCCCTTCCGTGATGTATCCCGTGAGGTCGGGAATCGGGTGGGTCTTGTCATCCTCGGGCATCGTCAGGATCGGAATCTGGGTGATCGAACCCCTCTTGCCTCTGATCCTTCCCGCCCGTTCGTAGAGGCTGGCGAGGTCCGTGTACATATAGCCGGGATAACCCCGTCTTCCCGGAACCTCTTTCCGCGCCGCCGACACTTCGCGCAACGCTTCCGCATAATTCGTGATGTCGGTGATGATGACGAGGACATGCATGCCTAAATCATAGGCGAGGTATTCCGCACAGGTGATCGCCATCCTGGGCGTCGCGATTCTTTCGATCGCCGGGTCGTTCGCCAGGTTCATAAAGAGGACGGACCTTTCAATCGCCCCGGACCGCTTGAAGTCCTGGATGAAGAAGTCCGCTTCTTCAAAGGTGATTCCGACCGCGGCGAAGACGACGGCGAACGCTTCGTCCTGGCCTAAGACTTTCGCCTGGCGGGCGATCTGCGCCGCCAGTTTCGCGTGCGGAAGACCGGAACCCGAGAAAATCGGGAGCTTTTGACCGCGGACGAGGGTGTTGAGCCCGTCGATCGCGCTGATTCCGGTCTGGATGAACTCGGACGGATAGTCGCGGGCGACCGGGTTCAGGGGCGAACCGTTGATGTCGCGGACGACCTCGGGGATGATTTCCCCACCCCCGTCGATGGGTCTTCCCATGCCGTCGAAGACGCGTCCGAGGATGTCGGGTGCAAGCTTAATTTCGATTCCGCGTCCCAGGAAGACCGCCTTCGCTGTGGAGATCCTCAGGCCCTGCGAGGAACTGAAGAGCTGCACGAGGGCCTTGTCTTCGTTCACTTCCAAGACCTTGCCGATGCGTTCTTCCCCGTTCGCTTGTTTTATCTTGACCAGTTCGTCATACTTCACGCCTTCAACTTGTTCGACCAACATCAAAGGACCGACGACTTCTTTGATTGTCTTGTATTCTTTAGGCATAGAAGTCATCACCTTTCGTCAGGTTCTGAAATTCGGAGTTGATCGCCTTCATGATGTCCTCGAATTCCGCCGCGAATTCGTTCTCGCGGATGTATTTCATTCTTCCGATCCGTTCGCGGACCTTCATGTTGATGATCTTGTTGAAACTGGCGTTGGCCTTGAGGGCGTCCTTCCCCAGATGGTACCAGGTCAGAATCGCCTTCAGGATGCCGTATTGCTTGTACAGGGAGGTATAGGTGTCGACCTCGTCGAAAGCGATCTGATGGAGGAAGTCCTCCCTGATGCTCCTTGCGCATTCCATCGTCAGGCGGTCGGAGAATTCAAGGGAGTCTACTCCGACCAGACGGACGATTTCTTCAAGTTTCGATTCCTCCTGAAGGATGTCCTTCGCTTCCTGGACCTGCTTCGACCAGTCCGGCTTCACGTTTTTGTTGAAATAATTGGCGAGTTCGTCCTCATATAACGAATAGGACCTAAGCCAATCAATTGCCGGGAAATGCCGCCTGTAGGCGAGGGCGGAACTCAGGCCCCAGAAGACCTTCACAATCCGCAGAGTCGCCTGGGAGACCGGTTCCGAAGTGTCGCCGCCGGGGGGCGAAACCGCGCCGATCGCGCTGATCGCGCCGCGGCGGTTCCCTTTCCCGAGCGTCTCCACGAATCCCGCGCGTTCATAGAACTCGGCGAGCCGGCTGGAGAGGTAGGCGGGATAGCCTTCCTCGCCGGGCATCTCTTCCAAACGTCCGCTCATCTCGCGCAGAGCCTCAGCCCAGCGCGAGGTCGAGTCGGCCATGATCGCGACCCGGTATCCCATGTCCCGGTAGTATTCCGCAATCGCTATCCCCGTGTAGATCGAAGCTTCGCGGGCGGCGACCGGCATATTCGAAGTATTCGCGATCAGGACCGTCCGCTTCATCAGGCTCTCGCCCGTCTTCGGATCCTTGAGCTTGGGGAATTCGTTCAGAACGTCGGTCATCTCATTGCCGCGTTCACCGCAGCCGACATAGACGATGATGTCCGCGTCCGCCCATTTCGCGAGCTGTTG
>Ga0134103_1000727_pt1 | contig 37392 bp, 37 predicted proteins | sample 14_taG_2_FD_94445 | JGI IMG/M metagenome (GOLD analysis project Ga0134103, IMG submission 94445) | Switchgrass degrading microbial communities from high solid loading bioreactors in New Hampshire, USA - 14_58_20_212_A1 metaG | ecosystem: Engineered > Bioreactor > Semi-continuous > Anaerobic >...
ACAATCTGCATGAGACCTCACCTCTTGAGTGGCAACACTCGTCCAGAGCAGGATGGTGGGGTCTCTTTCGTTACCTCCTAACTGCTACCCTCTAAAAACTCCTACAGTAAAGTTACACTGACCCATTTTTGCGGGAACTAAGAGGACGCTCCGTGTTATTGGTTCCCAAATGAAAAAGGCCGCCTACCCCCGGTGGGTTAGCGGCCTTAGCGACCAGTGGAGTTTATCCGGCTAGGCTTTTCCTACTGTGGCGACGGCCTCGAAAGAATGTTCGGCGGCTTTCCTCTCAAGGTACAGCACGGAACCTCCGCACTTTGGACACTTGAGAGAAAAGCCGCCTGTCTCGCGCTCTTCCCCTCCATCTGCCTCGCGCCGGGTGGATCCTTGAACTCCGCACGAGAGGCAGATGTACTCAACCGTTCTGGGTGGCCTCACGACCTCGCCCCCTTAGGATGATATTCCAGCCCACCCTGCCTTCACTCTACTGTATTCTGCCGACGGTTTGTGTTTCCTCCCGTATGTGACCTGAAAAACCTTCCAAACACTCCCTTGGCATTCTCTCCCAGGACCATGTCCTGCTCCTTGGCGCTAAGGCCCGATAACGCGATCTCTCGCATGTATCTTTTGCAGGAAACGAGAGGATAATCGCTTCCCAACATGATCTTGTCCAGTATCCCGAGCGCTTTGAGGGAGAGGTACACGCCGGGCTTGTACAAGAAGGGCTGGGCAGCGTTATCGTAATATACGTGCTCAAGGCCCTTTACCTCGGGCATCGCGGCGTAGAACGGCAAACCGCCCCCGAAGTGGGCGAAGACAGTGGTGAGACCCGGGTTATCCAAGGCGAACCTATAAGCGCCCAGCGGTCCTACATCGCCTTTGCCCGGATAATCGTGTCCGACCAGCTCGTTCACGTGGATGAGGACTACGGCGCCCGCCTCGCGGCACATACCGGCTACCCTTTTCATCCCCTTGCCCAGGAGATCGAAACCGTGACCTGCCGGGAAGATCTCGCCGACGCCGCAGGCCCCGAGGGAAAGACACCTCTCCACCTCGGCCTCGGCGCCCGTCGCTTCCGGGTCGATCACGGCCATAGCGGCGAGCTTGTCAGGATGGGACCGCATGAGATGAACCGCGTAATCGTTCTGAAGGCGGGACAGGCCCGTGTCCTTAAACGCGAAGCCGAATATGACGGCTTGGTGAACTCCGTCCGCTTCCATGTCCCTTAGGAGTTCTTCGCCGGTCACGAAAACGGCATTCTTAGTTTTTGTGAGTAAGGCAAAATGAGGATCCCGCTCCGCGAAGAAAGCGGGATCCTTGGCTATTTCCGGGGGAACCACGTGGGCGTGGACGTCGATGACCACGATTAGTGCTCACCGGCCTCCTCGACAAGCTCCATGAGAACCCCGAACGTGCTCTTGGGATGGAGGAAACCCACCTTGGTCCCGTGGGCACCCGGCCTGGGCTCTCTGTCAATGAGCCTGGCTCCTCCCTCTTCGGCCTTCTTGAGATCGCCCGCGACATCGTCCGTCTCGAGGGCTATGTGATGCATACCCTCTCCCCTAGAGGCGAGGAACTTCGCTATAGGCGAATCTTCGGCCGTCGGCTCCAGAAACTCGAGGCGTGTATCACCCACGGGGACGAACGCCACTTTCACCTTCTGCGAGGGGACTTCCTCGACGCCGGCGACCTCAACCCCAAAGATGTCCTTGACTGCCTTCATGGTCGCGTCGAGGTCGTTCACCGCTATGCCTATATGATTCACTTTCTTGATCATCTATCGTCACTCCCTAGATGAAAGCTCCGGGACGGTACGTTCCGAACGCATTCCTGAGGACATCGCAGATCTCGCCGATGGTGGCGTAGTGCCTTACAGCCTCAACTATTGGTACTACCAGGTTGGAATCGCCTTTGGCGGCGCTTTCGATCTCCTTGAGGGCAGCCCCGACTGCCTTGGAGTCACGCCTTGACCGGAGCGCGACCAAGCGCTTCTTCTGGGCCTCGGCTATCTCAGGATTTACCCTGAGGAGGCCCTTGGGAGGTTCCTCCTTGATCTCGAAGCAGTTCACGCCCACAACAAGGCTTTCTTTTGCTTCGACAGACTTCTGATACTTGTAGGCGCTCTCCTGGATCTCGCGCTGCATGAACCCGCGCTCTATAGCCGCGGGGGCGCCGCCCATATCGTCAATCTTCTTGATGTACTCTTCGGCCCTAGCCTCAATCTCGTCGGTCAGTTTCTCGACGTAGTAGCTCCCGGCCAGCGGGTCGATGGTATCCGTCACGCCCGACTCGTACGCGATTATCTGCTGGGTCCTGAGGGCTATCCTCACCGAGTCCTCCGTGGGGAGAGACAGTGCCTCGTCCCTGGAGTTCGTGTGGAGCGACTGGGTGCCGCCGAGCACCGCAGCGAGGGCCTCAAGAGTCGTGCGGATGACGTTGTTGTCAGGCTGCTGGGCAGTGAGAGACGACCCGGCGGTCTGTGTGTGGAACCTTAGCATCATGGACTTCGGGTTTTTCGCCCCGAACCTTTCCTTCATGATGCGGGCCCAGAGGCGCCGGGCTGCCCTGAACTTGGCAACTTCCTCGAAGAAGTCCATGTGGCTGTTGAAGAAAAACGACAGCCTTCCGGCAAACTGGTCCACGTCCAGCCCCTTCTTTACCGCGGCTTCGACGTAGGCGATCCCGTTGGCAAGCGTGAAGGCGACTTCCTGGACCGCGGTGCTGCCCGCTTCCCTGATGTGATAACCGCTGATGGAGATGGTATTCCAATCAGGTATCGTCTTGGAGCAGTACTCGAATATGTCGGTAACCAGGCGCATAGACGGCCCGGGCGGGAATATGTACGTGCCTCTTGCTACGTATTCTTTGAGGATGTCGTTCTGCACGGTCCCCTGCAGCTTACTGGGGCTTACTCCCTGCTTCTCGCCTACTACCTGGTACATGGCAAGAAGTACGGCAGCGGGGGCGTTTATCGTCATGGAAGTCGAGACCTTGTCCAGGGGGATCCCGCTGAACACTGTCTCCATGTCTTCCAGAGAGTCAATCGCCACACCAACCTTGCCTACTTCTCCCTCGGCAAGGGGGTGGTCGGAGTCGTAACCAACCTGCGTGGGCAGGTCAAACGCCACGGAAAGACCGGTCTGCCCCTGCTCCAAAAGGTACCTGAACCTCTGGTTGGTCTCTTCGGCCGTACCGAACCCGGCGTACTGGCGCATGGTCCAGTGACGTCCGCGGTACATGGTCGGCTGTACCCCACGGGTAAACGGGTATTCGCCCGGAAAACCGAGCTTCTCTGAGTAGTCCCATCCTTCCAGGTCGGAAGGAGTGAGAGCGCGGTCAATGGGTATACCCGACCGGGTGGTGAACTCTTTCTTCCGCTCGGGAAATCTTTGGATGACCTTGGCTACCGTGCCCTCTTCCCACTTTTTCTTGAGGGCCTTAAGTTCCTCGCCCTTCACTTACAAATCCCCTCCTAAGCGACGTTACGAAAGCCAACCACGGAGTCTCATAGCGTCTGTAACCCTCTTAACGCCGACCAAGAACGCGGCTTCTCTCATGGAAACCTTCATGTCGCAGTGCATCCGGAACACAGCTGAGAAACATTCTACCATGATTTTCTCCAGTTTCCTCTCGAGCTCGTCCTCGGTCCAAGAGGAACCCTGGAGGTTCTGCACCCATTCGAAGTAAGACGCAGTTACGCCGCCCGCCGATGCCAAGATATCCGGCACGACCATGACCCCTTTTCTCTCGAGGACCGAGTCGGCGCCGGGGACGGTTGGCCCGTTAGCGGCTTCCACCACGAGTTTGGCCTTCACGTTCGGAGCGATCTCCTCCGTTATCGAACCTTCAAGGGCGGCAGGGATAATGATATCGACCGGAAGGGCGAAAAACTCGCCTTCCGGCACATCCGTTGATCCGGGAAATCCCCTTACTGTCCCTCGCTCCCTCTTCCACGCAAGTACCGCGGCGGGGTTCAGCCCGTCCGGATTGTAGGCCGCCCCGCCCGTATCGTTGCACGCTACCATCTTGGACCCAAGCTCACCCATGTAGTAGGCGGTGTTGAAACCGGCATTCCCAAAACCGCTCACGGCGTAAGAGGCGCCCTTTAGCTCTATGCCCAAGACCTTGGCGGCCTCTCTGGCGCAGAGGACGGTGCCCCTTGCCGTGGCCGTGTCTCTTGCCGGAATCCCTCCGAGCTCCACGGGCTTACCGGTCACCACCGGAGGGGTAACCTCTCCCCTAAGCGACGAATACTCGTCCATTATCCAGGCCATCACCTGGGCGTTCGTGTACATTTCGGGAGCAGGGATGTCTTTGAGGGGTCCAAGGAGGTCGGCTACAGCGCGCACGTAGCCCCGGGTCAGATTCTCCAGTTCGCGCTGGGACATCTCTTTGGGGTTGCAGCGAATCCCGCCTTTCGCGCCCCCAAAAGGCAGCCCCATGACTGATGACTTGAAGGTCATCCACATCGCCAGGGCCTTTATCTCGTCGGCGCCCGTGGCGGGGTGGAATCTGATGCCCCCTTTGGCGGGGCCCAGGGCCGTCGAATGCTGGGAGCGCCATCCGGTGAAGACCTTCACGGACCCGTCATCCATCCTCACGGGAATGGCCACTTCCAGCGTTTTCTCAGGCTCCTTCAACCTCTCGTATGCGACACCCTCCAAGCCAAGCATATCGCAGGCCTTCTTAACCTGCTGCCTCGCAATCTCCAGCCACTTAGTGCCATGAGCCGGCATCCACAAATCCTCCCCGGGGCGATGCGCAGAGCGGACCTTATGAGTTTATCTCCTTGGCAGCCTCTATACCTGCCAAGAAAGCCTTCTTGTTGAGTTCCTCGGTGCCTTTGGGAACCCTGGCCAAAACCGCCTCAAGGGCCGCGTCTTCGGGGACGATACCCGTCACGCCGACCAAAAGGCCCAAGGCCACGATATTCGCGACGATCTCGCGCCCGAGTTCTCTGGCCTTGGCGCTGATCGGGTACCGGAGGACCTTGGCGTCGACCTGAGGCACGTTTTTCACGTATGTCTCGTCAAGGATGATCATCCCGCCGGCGCGGACGCCGGGGACGAACTTGTCGCAAGCCTCTTGGCTCATGACCAGGAGGATCTCGGGGTTCTTGACCTCGGGATAGTCGATCTCGTCGCTCGCGATTATGACGTCGGCCTTCGAAGAACCGCCGCGGGATTCAGGCCCGTAGGACTGGGACTGCACGGCGTTATACTCGGTATGCTCGGCGGCCGCTGCAGCGAGGATAATCGCCGCGGTGATAAGCCCCTGGCCGCCCGTACCGGCCAACCTAAACTCTTTACGCATTAGCCCCTGCCTCCTTCCGCCGCTGCCTTGGCCAAGAGCTCATCATAGACCTTGGTAAGTTCCTGGGAAGGCTTGTTCACGAGGACACCGATGGGGAACTTGCCTTCCTTCTCCTCAGGGGTCATCTTGTCCCATGAAGAGCCCGGAACAGCGTGGTCCCTCATCCAGTTGAGCATATCCAGCGGCGTGCGAAGCTTGTTGCGGCGGCCGAAGTACGTCGGGCACTGAGACAGCGCGTCTACGAAAGCGAACCCGTCATACTTCAGGGCATCCTTGATCACATTGGTGAGATGGCGGGTGTGATAAGCGGTGCTCCTGGCGACAAACGACCCGCCTGCTCCCTTCACGAGCTCGCAGAGGTCGAACGGCCTCTCAACCATCCCGTAAGGCGCCGTAGAGGCGTAGCTCCCCGTGGGGGTGAGCGGCGAGTACTGGCCCGACGTCATCCCGTAGATGTTGTTGTTGAAGCAGATCACGGTAAGGCCGATGTTCCGTCTGGCAGCGTGGATGAGATGGTTGCCTCCGATGGCGGCGGCGTCGCCGTCGCCGGTTATCACTATCACATTGAGCTCGGGGTTGGCCATCTTTATGCCCGTGGCGAACGGGAGGGCCCTGCCGTGAGTGGTGTGAAGTGTGTCGAAGTTCATGTATCCGGGAGCCCGGGACGAACAACCGATACCCGAGACTACCACGGTTTTGTCGGAGTTGAGCCCTGTTTCGTCGATGGCCCGTATGATGGCTTGGGTTATAATGCCGTGGCCACATCCGGGGCACCAGATATGTGGCAATTTGCCCACACGCAGATACTTCTCAAGAGGCAGAGCCACGGTGAATCGCCTCCTTAATTGCGTCCAAGATCTCTTCCGGCTCGATGTACCGTCCGCCCAGCCTGTTGACGCCGATTACGGGGCAGGCGTCTCCCATTACGCGCTTAACAGGGAGGATTATCTGGCCCAAGTTCATCTCGGGGACGATAACCGCCTTGGGCTCCTTGGCCTTGGCCCTGAGGAGCGGCTCCTCGAGGAAGGGCCAGATGGTGACGGGGCGGATCAGGCCCGCCTTGAGCCCCATGGCGCGGGCGTCCCGGACGGCCTTCTTGGCCGACCTGGCGGTGCCGCCGTAGGAGAACACGAACACCTCTGCATCGTCGGTAAACAGCTCTTCGGCCTGAGGCAGGTCATTCTTCCTGGACGCGATCTTGTCGTTTATCCTCTTGATCTGCCTGGCGCCAAGGTCCGGGTTGTTCGTCGGGAACCCGTCCTCGCCGTGGGTGAGACCGGTCACATGGTACTTGTAGCCTTCTCCGAAAGCGGCGAGAGGGGCTACCTTGGACGGATCGCCGTAGTCGGCGTAAGGTTTGTACTGACCGGGCGGAAGTTCGGGCTTTGCCCTGTCTTTCACGGCCAGTTCCGACTTATCGGGAAGAACGACCTTCTCGCGGAGGTGGCCGACCATCTCATCCATGAGCAGGATGACCGGCGTCCTCAGCTCTTCGGCTATGTTAAACGCGGATACAGTCAGAGTGTATGCTTCCAGGACCGATGACGGCGAGAGCACCACGATCTCGTGGTCGCCGTGGGTACCCCACCTGGACTGCATGACGTCGCCTTGGGCAGCCGACGTCGGCATACCTGTAGAAGGTCCCACTCTCTGCACGTCCACCACTACACACGGGATCTCGGCCTGCACCGCGAATCCAATGTTCTCCTGTTTCAGAGAAAACCCAGGACCGGACGTTGCCGTCATGGATTTCCTGCCGGCCAGCGAGGCACCACAAATCGCCGCCATGCTGGCGATCTCATCTTCCATCTGCATGAACTTGCCGCCTACCTTCGGGAGATACGCGGCGCAAAGCTCGGCGATCTCGGTAGACGGCGTTATGGGGTAGCCCGCGAAGAACTTCAGGCCTGCCGCTATAGCACCCTCCACACAGGCTTCATTGCCAAGAAGAAGCCTGGGCTTTCGCTCCGTCATTGCTCGGACCTCCTCCTCACGATGATGGCAAAGTCCGGACAGTGCATCTCGCAAAGAAGGCAACCAATGCACTGCGAGGGAGCCGCCACTACCGGCCCGCCGTCATCATCGCTCTTAAGCACGTCTTTGGGGCAAAACGCTATACAGAGACCGCACTTTTTGCACCATTTTCTGTTGACCGCGATCTCATACGGTGAATCACTCACCACCAAGGACCCCCTTCTGCCTGTTCATTTTGCGATGTTCAAGTACGGAGGACCTGAGCAGATTCACCGAGCCCGCGTCCGGCCGGTAGACGAACTCGATGATCTGAGTCCCCCTCTTGGCCATCGCCGAAACCTCCTTCTGCCTTCCGGGCGACACAATAACCGCCCGCTTCCCCTTGAGCTTGTCCTGGATTACTTCCGGGTCTCGATCGGTAACCGTCTCGATGTTCACCTCGGTAATCCCGGCAAGCTCGATGGACTTCTTTACCCTCTCGGCGAACCTTTCCGAAATGCAGACCAAAAGCACGTTGGAGCCCGGAGGCAGTCTTGCTATGCGCACGATGGTCTCCATATCGGGGTCAAGTGCGATCCCGAGGACGTCCTCTGACCTCTCGGGGAAAGACGCTCGCACTTCGTCGAGATGAAAGAATGTGGTGACAACCATGTCGGAACGGGCAACCGTCTCTCTCGCCTCCTCGGCCCCGCGGACAAGGTCGTCGGTCAGAACGGGCAGCACTTTCACGCCGGTGCCGAGCTCGAGCTCCTTGCTGAAGTAGTCAAGCTGTTCCCGGTTGCACTCAACGAAAGCGATCTTCACATCGGAGAGCATCTTCCGGCGTTCTTCCACCCTGCGCGACATGACCTGGAGAAACTCGTCGGGGTTCACCCCAAGTGCAAGGGCGTCGTCCAGGGCGGAATCAATCACCCTGTTCAAGCGCTCCCTCTTGTTCTCCATGCGCAGGATGTCGTCGGCCTCGGCGACAAAGGTACCCCGTCCCTGCCTGGACGTAATAAGACCCTCGGCCTCCAGCTGCCTGTATGCGAGGCTTACGGTATTGCGGCTGACGCCCAGTTCCGCGGCAAGGGCGCGCTCCGTGGGGAGGCGCTGTCCCCTCTTCCACTGACCACTGGAGATGAGCGATTCGATCCTTCTTTTTACCTGCAAGTAAATGGGCAGACCGCCCTTCCTGCGAAGGTCGAAGGATGATCTTTCTTCCAAAGCGGCCCCTCCCTACTGGCCGGACCAATTGGCACAAATGGATCTATTCTCTATCCATTTTGGATCTCCTCCGGCCGGCCACCGGAATCTCCCATTCTCCCCGACTGCGCTCGTTCTTCCATGCCAATTATACAGAAAAAAGACCGGACGTGACCGTCCGGATTGGATCTCTTCTTAGTGCCAAAATGAAGCCAATTCTAACGCGCTGGACTTTAGTCTCTAATGGGCCTCGCGATACCGGTCTTAAGGACCTCAACCTCAACCCTTTCGGCAACCCTTACTCTTACCGACATATCTTCTACCTTAGTGATCACGCCGATGAGCCCTCCGGCCGTGACCACCTTGTCTCCCGGTTTGAGCGACCTTATCATCTCGGCCCTTTCCCGCTGCTCCTTCTGCTGGGGCCTGATGGTGAAGAAGTACATAAACAGAAAGAGGAGAGCGATCCAGATGTAACTTGTCCAGCCCGGCAGTCCCTGCTGCGGCACGTTTCCAACCTCCTTATCGCCGTCTAGGCTTTACACACTGTCTCACGGCTTAGATTTTCCATGTTCGACCAAGCTTCAGAAATTACCTTTTCCGAGCACGGCAAAGATCATGAAAGAAGGCCCGGGAGAAATGAACGCTCTACCCCGGATACATCAACCTTCGCGAAAAGGATAGACCTCAAGTATGCTCTGGCGCAGGCGTTCCTCCGTCCCCTCCCGGATGGATTCCCTGATACGCTCCATGAGCCTCTGGAAAAACCGGAGATTGTGTATGGTAAGGAGGGTCGCCGCCAGCGTCTCGCCCGCTACGAGAAGGTGCCTCACGTAAGCCCTCGTAAACTCCCTGCAAGTCAGGCAATCGCAACCTTCCTCGAGGGGACCGTAATCAGAGGCGAACTTCCGGTTCCGGATGTTCAACCCTCCCGCAAAAGTGAAGGCCCTGCCGTGGCGGGCGTTCCTCGTGGGCAGCACGCAGTCGAACATGTCCACCCCATTCAAGGAGCCCTCAACGAGGTCGAGAGGGTGCCCTACGCCCATGAGGTACCTAGGCTTGTCTTCGGGCAAGTAATCGACTGTGGACCGGACGATTTCGTAGAAGTCCTCCTTGGGCTCGCCTACGGCCAGGCCGCCTATGGCGTACCCGGGGAAATCAAGGCGCGAGAGGGAGATGGCCGATTCCTTTCTCAGGTCGCTCCATACCGACCCCTGCACGATCCCGAAGAGCGCTTGGGAGCGAGGCACGTCTACCGACTTGGCCCTCTCTGCCCAGAGCGTGGTGCGCACCATAGCTTTACGGGCGACCTCCTTGGAGACGGGATAGGGCACGCACTGGTCAAAACACATTATTATGTCGGCCCCGATGTCAACCTGGGCCTTCACCGATACTTCCGGCGAGAAGAACACCTCGCTGCCGTCGATGTGAGACCTGAACGACGCGCCCTCGTCGGTCACCTTGACCATCGACCCGAGGCTCATGACCTGGAACCCGCCGCTGTCGGTCAGCGTGGATCCTTTCCAGTTCATGAACCGGTGAAGCCCTCCGGCAGCCTTGACCGCCCCGGTTCCGGGTCTCAGGTACAGGTGGTAGGCGTTTGAGAGGATGATCTTAGAACCGGTCTCCCAAACATCATGGGGGAGGACGGACTTCACGGTAGCCTGGGTCCCAACGGGCATGAAAACCGGCGTCTCGAACTCTCCGTGGGCGGTACGGATAGTGCCTAGCCTAGCCTTTCCTCTCTGATAACGGCAACTGAACACAAGGTCCGTCTGGGCCAAGTTGTCTCTCTCCTTAAGAAGCCTACAGAATCAGCATCGCGTCTCCAAACGAGAAGAACCGGTACCTCATGGCCACCGCCTCTTCGTAAGCTTTCAGGATGTTCTCCTTTCCCGCGAACGCCGCCACGAGCATGAGCAAGGTGGACTTGGGAAGGTGGAAGTTGGTTATCATCCGGTCTATCACCTTGAAACGGTATGGCGGGTAGATGAAAAGACGCGTCTCGCCCCGGAACGGGAGCACCCTTCCGTCGTCGGTCGACGAACTCTCGAGAGAACGGACCACCGTAGTCCCGACCGCGAAGAGCCTCCCCCCGCTCTTTCGGACATCACTAAGGACCTTCGCCGTCTTATCACTTATCTCGAAGTACTCCTCGTGCATCACGTGGGATTCGACCGTCTCCTCTTTCACCGGCCTAAAGGTGCCCAGGCCCACGTTCAGGGTCACGGCCTCCACGAGGACTCCCATCTTCTTGATTTCCTCTAGGAGTTCGGGGGTGAAGTGAAGTCCGGCAGTCGGGGCAGCAGCAGAGCCGGGGATCCTGGCGTATACGGTCTGGTACCTCTCCGGGTCGGAAAGAGGCGCCTTTATGTACGGCGGGAGCGGGACGTGCCCTACCCTCTCGAGGACGTCTTCCCACCGTCCGTCGTAATCCCAGTGGATGATCCTCCCCCCGTATGCCGTTCGACCTTCCACCTTGCCCCTGAGGGCGATTTCTCGCTTTCCGCTCTTCACATCCGGGATTGTGAAGACGTCTCCCGTCCTCACCTTGTGGCCCGGTTTCACAAGGCACTCCCAGTTATCTCCTCCCAGGTCCTTGAGAAGCAAGACTTCTATCTTGCCTCCGGTCGCCCGTGTCCCGTGCATCCTAGCGGGGATAACCCTGGTATCGTTTACGACCAGTGCGTCTCCGGGACGCAAATACTCCCTCACGTCGCGAAAGCGCCTGTGCTCCCTTTGCCCAGTTGACCGGTCCAAGACCAGAAGCCGTGATTCATCCCGGCGATCGATAGGTACCTGGGCGATGAGCTCTTGGGGCAAAGAGTAATCGAACTCGTCTACTCTCAACTGTTACACCTACCACCACTTGTCCGGCGTTGTCTCGGGATAGTATAGCCCAAGTATCTCCCATGAGTCGTGACCCATGAGGGCCATTCCCCGGGCTCCCCACTGGGAAAGGCCGACGCCGTGGCCCCACCCCGAACCCTGCAGGATCACGCTTGGGGGACCATCGCTCACTTGGGCGGACAAGGCGGTGACCGGCTGAGACTCCGGTAGAGGCAGAGGTAAGGCTTCACCGGAGCTTCCGATTACATATGAAGATCCGAGGTGAACGTCGCTCCGGACGCCTTCCGCCCCGGCCACACTGAAGGACATGCCGGTGGACAGAAAGCCCTCTGTGACCCGTCCCCCTCCTACCGCGTAGGCGGAGAACAGCGTGCTCTTCACCTGGGGAAGAACTGCTCTCAAGTCGGTGCCGCGCACCGGCTCAGCCGCGGATGCCGACGCCAAGAGGACCCTGAACCACCTCCCGGAAACGCCTTGCTCCAGTCCTCTGAGGACATCCGGAGATCCGGGGAGCAGGACACCCAAACGGTCGGCTGCCATCGCCAGGTCATGAGGCGTAAGGGTCACCGTCCAAAAAGAGTGGGGCGATTCGTGAGGCAGCTCGGCGACCGGGACCAGGTAGGGTACTCCTTTCCCCCAGACATAGCACGGGTCTTCCGTCATCCCACCGGCATCAGCATGGTAGTAGGTCGCTGCCGGCAGTCCCTGGTATGTAAGGATCTCGCCTCTAGTAGACAAAGCCGCTGTAACCGTCTGGCCCGTCTCTTCGCCTATTCCCCTGTACACCTGGTCACTTGTCCAGATGAGGACATCCTCAGGCTTTAGCGCCGAAAACACACCGACGTAGTCTCGGTCGAGCGTGTCCTTCCTTAGGCCGGTCTTGTACGCCGCGTAACTCCGCACGGCCACGGCCTGCGCCCTGGCGACCTCGAGCGGCCACGAACCGATCGTCTCGCCGCCCACAACCGATTGGACGTATTCCTCCATGTCAACGGCGTTGGCTACGAGAAGGCTTCCCGCGTCCGCCATCACTATGATGCTGCCGCGGAAAGACGTTGAGGAGTAACTACTGCCTGCGCCTTCGGCAGAGACAACGGAGATAAAAGGTCCTTGCGGGGAAGCGGGGGATATCAGGATGTTACCGCCTGAGCTCCCCTTTTGGCCCCCACCCGATATCTCCCATGCAATGCGAGACCCGGACGCGGAGACCGTGAGGGAACTCCCGGCTTTCAGGGAGACTCTCTCGCCCGTAGGACTTGTGAGCGACCAGCTTCCGCTCGAGCGCAAGGTAACCGACTTTGTCCTGAAAAGGCCCACGAGTACCTGTGGCGACCTGGTTTCACCTTGCTGCTCCCCGCCCGCGAAGAGCACCTGGGACCGCCCGCCGGCCATTACGCAGGCAGCCAGGAGAAGGACAAGGAGCTCCACACATAAGGTCCGCCATGCGGGCCAGGGCGCCTTTTTCCCGGTCGTAAAGCCCATCTCATCTCCTCCTTAAGAACCAGAAGACGAGCGTCAAAAAGAGGCTCAAGAGAAGGCAACTCGCGAGCGGGAAGTACAGAGTGAACCCCGGCTTCTCCACCCTGATGTCTCCCGGGAGCCTGCCGAACCCCAGCCTCCCGAGGAACGAAACCGCGAAGCCGAGCGCGAGGAGCAAGAGTCCTATGATCATGAGTGAGCGGCCCAGATCAAACTGGCCATTCATGAAGGCTCACCCCCGAAGCTGAATTCGCAACCGCAGTACTTCTGCATGTAAAGATGCTTTCCGCGCGCCATTTCCCTGCTCCTTCTATACCCTTTCCGGAAATCGAAGTACAGGAACTCCACCGAGTGCCTGCGGGCCGCCTCCGCGGCCTCCCGGACAATACCCTCGTGGTCCTGGTAGATACTCAGAAGGAGCGATGTTGTGAAATACGGATACCCCTCCTCGCGCGCGGTCCTGGCAGTCTCGTCAAGCCTTGTCCGGTAGCAGATAAGGCAGCGGTCCGGTTTGGCGAGGTTCTGCGAAACGGCCTCCAGCCATCTGTCATGACCCATATCCGAGCGTAGAAGGGGCATTTTCTCCGCTGAGGCGAGCTCTCTCATGGTGGTCCACCGTTTTTCCCTCTCGGCATCGGGGTATATGTTGGGGTTCACGAATAAGGAGCTCACCGAATATCCCAAAGACCGCAATAGGGCCAGAGGAAACGTGGTACAAGGAGCGCAGCACGAGTGCATGAGAACCCTCACGGCCTGTCGAAAAGCCTCCCCTGGTTCCTGACTCCGACCGGTTTCCCCATGTACTCAATGGCCTTGGCCGTAACCGATCTCCCTCTCGGTGTCCTCTCGAGAAACCCTATCTGAAGCAGATAAGGTTCGTACACATCTTCCAGCGTACCCGGATCTTCTGAAAGGGACGCGGCAAGAGTGGAGAGTCCCACAGGACCTCCTCCGTACTTCTCGATAACCGTGAGGAGGATCTGCCTGTCGAGCCTGTCCAAGCCCATCTCGTCGATATCCAGCATGGCCAGGGCCTCGGAGGCCACTTCCTTGGTTATTTCTCCGTCCTTGCGGACCTGGGCGAAATCACGAACCCTGCGGAGAAGCCGGTTCGCTATCCTCGGGGTCCCCCGGGAACGTCTGGCTATCTCCATGCCTCCGCCCTTGTCGATGGATATGTCAAGTATCCTGGCAGACCTCTTCACTACCTGGTACAGCTCTTCGTGGGTGTAGTACTCAAGCCTGAAGCTTATGCCGAACCTGTCGCGGAGCGGCGAGGTCAGAAGACCGCTCCTGGTGGTCGCGGCTATCAAGGTGAACTTGGGGAGCTTGAGCCGGTACGTCCTTGCCTGGGGGCCTTTTCCCGCTACCCAGTCATAGCTGAAATCCTCCATGGCCGGATAGAGGGCTTCCTCGGCGACGTGGCTCAGGCGGTGGATCTCGTCTATGAAAAGGACGTCCCTGTGCTCCAGGTTGGTAAGGATGGCAACCAGATCTCCGGGCCTTTCAATGGCCGGGCCCGAAGTCACCCTTATACCTACGCCCAGCTCGTTGGCGATTACATGCGCAAGCGTTGTCTTGCCGAGCCCGGGCGGACCCGAGAGCAGGATATGGTCCAGGGCGTCCCCGCGCTGGCGCGCCGCCTCAATGAACACATTTAGGTTCTCCTTGACCACTTCCTGCCCTATGTACTCGTGCAGGTAGTTCGGCCTGAGAGATACCTCCAAGTTTTCGTCTTCCGGCTGCTTCTCCGTGGAAATCAGATCTCTAGAGTCGGGCAAGTTTCTTGAGCGCCTCCCTCAGGACGCCTTCGAGGTCGCCTCCGGCATCTTCCAAACTGATGTTCGCCAGAGCATCCCTGGCTTCCTGCCATGTGTACCCCAAAGCCAAGAGAGCCTCAAGGGCTTCGCCCTGGAAATCTCGGTGGCCCGGGGGTTTTCTGTCCGCTGCCCTAACGTCTTTGAGGCCGATCTTGTCCCTGAGCTCCAGTATGATCCTCGCTGCGGTCTTCTTCCCCACTCCCTGTACTTGGGTAAGGCCCCGCTCGTCACTGGCGATGACGGCGGCGTAGAACTCCTCCGGTTTCATGGCCGACACGATGGCCAGCGCGACCTTGGAGCCGACTCCCCTTACCGACTGTAGAAGATCGAAGCATGCCCTCTCCTCGCGAGTGCGGAACCCGAACAAAGTAAAGCCGTCTTCGCGGACGACCAGTCTGGTGTAGAGGTGAATCTTCTCCTTAAGCGCATAAGTCTGCAGGAGCTCTTGCGTTACGAGCACTTCGTAGCCGACTCCTCCGGTTTCAACCACCAGTGTGTCTTTGCCCCTGTCCACTAAAATTCCGCTGAGTTCGGCTATCATGTCTGCCTCCGACTTCTTCCCATTCGCCTTGCGGCTTACTTGGTCTTCTCTCGTACCAGGCGCGCATTAAAAGAGCGCTTTATGCACGCTGTCACGGCGATCGCGAGGGCATCGCACGTGTCATCGGGTCTCGGGATCTTTGAGAGGCTCAGGATCCTCTGGACCATGGTTGCTATCTGTTCTTTGGTAGCTGCCCCGTACCCCACGATCGACGACTTAACCTGAAGAGGAGTGACTTCTTCGACGGGAATGCCGTGGGCTGCCGCGGCCAGGAGGCACACGCCCCTCCCGTGACCCACCTGGATGGCCGATTTCGCGTTCTTCGCGAAAAACAGCTCTTCGACGGCCACTACCTCGGGGGAATGTTTCGCCATTATCTTGTTGAGTTCGCCCCAAATCACAAGGAGCCTCTCGGGGAGGCTGTCTTGTTTGCCGGTCACTATGCAGCCGTAATCTACGGCGAGGAAGTCGTGGCCCTTGGAGTCCACGAGCCCCCAGCCCGTCCTCTCTATCCCGGGGTCAAGTCCTAATATGCGCACCCATTTCACCTGGGCAAATCTTCTACCTAGTGTTCCTTTATCCCTTCCAGGTATATGGCGACTTCCCGTTCGAGAGTGGCGGGGACGTCTTCGTGGGAAACCTCCGGACCTGCTTCGATCACGTGGCCGTTCTTCAGGAAGTTTCTGTCTCTCGGAGCGAGGTCCGTCTCTCTGATGTCAGGCCTTTCCCGCACCAGAAAGCGCGAATCGGCTTCTTTTCCTCTGAAAACACACACGTATCCCCGGTAGATGGTGATGAGCCTCAAGCGGTAATGCGTATCGCAGTACTCGTCGACCTGCCTGAGGAGGCTGACTCTCTGTTCCTCTTCCTTAGTAACCGCCCATGTCTGATAAAGGTCCGCCATCACTGAGTCGAGTTCCGGAGGCTGGTAGTCGCGGTACTCCACCAGAGCGTCACCGCACTTCAGGTACTCGGTCCTGTACTCCACGCGGACGGCGGTCTGCGAGGCCTCTGTTTCGCGGGTGAAGAAAGGAAGGGCTAGCCCCCCTTTCTTGAGGAGCATGTTGCCGGCAATGACGGTGCAGGCAAAACCACATATCGAGACGAGAGCCAAGACCCACCGCTTGTACGCACTGGGCGGTGATTTCGTCAAAAAGCCTCACTCCAGGGGAAATATGCTTCCCCGGAATGGACCCTTTTATGCCTCTTGGTCGGGCATGTCGAAGTTGGAGTACACCTTGGTGACGTCGTCGTGGTCGTCCAACGCCTCGAGAAGCCTTATGACCTTTTCCGCCTCTTCCCCTTCTACCGAGACTGTGGCCTTAGGGGTCATATCAAGCTCGGCAGATTGTATGACTACTCTGGGGTCCGATTGAAGGTGCTTCCTCACCGAGTCGAGATCGGAGGGAGCGGTGTAAACCACGAAGGAATCATCCTCTTCCTTTACATCTTCGGCCCCGCCCTCGATCGCCATTGTTAGGACATCGTCTTCGGTCAGGTTCCCTTTTTCGATCACGATGACTCCCTTTTGCTCGAACATCCACGCGACGGAACCGATCTCCCCGAGCCTCCCGCCGTGTTTTGAGAAGATAAACCTGATCTCTCCCGCAGTCCTGTTGCGATTATCCGTAGCCGCCTCGACCAGTACGGCGGTACCTCCGGGCCCGTAGCCTTCGTAAACGAGCTCCTCAACCTGAGCCCCGTCGTTTAGTTCCCCAGTGCCTCTCTTTATGGCACGGTTTATGCTGTCGAGCGCCACGTTAGCCGCCCTGGCCCTTTCGATGGCGATCTTGAGCCGGAAGTTGCCGTCCGGGTTGCCGCCTCCGTGACGGGCAGCCAGCATAACTTCTCTGAGCGTCTTCGAGATGATGTTGGACCGCATAGCGTCCATTTTGGCCTTGTGGCGCTTTATGTTGGCCCATTTCGAGTGTCCTGCCATAGAAACTCCTCCTATATCACATCCGGGACAGGAGGCATTCTCCTCTTATGCTCCGAGTTCCTGTGTCGCCTTTCGATTTTTGCCCGCACATCGTCAGGAACAGGCTTTCCGAAAAGGTAGTTGTCCAGGTCCCGGTATGTAATGCCCATCTCGTCTTCATCGGTTTGGCCCTTCCAGAGCCCGGCAGACGGCGTTCTCTCGACTATCCTCTTGGGAACTCCAAGGTGAGCGGCCATTTCTCTGACTTCGCTCTTGGTAAGGTGTCCGAGAGGCATGATGTCAACGCCCGTATCTCCGTACTTGGTGGAGTACCCGACGTAGATCTCCGCCCGGTTGCTTCCGCCTAGAACCAAGTAGTTCATGAGGTTCGCGTAGTAGTACCAGGCGGCCATCCTAAGCCGTGGTTTCAGGTTGGCCTCCGCCAAAGCCGTCACTGAACCGGACCCGCACTCACCTCCGGCAAAGCGAAGGGACGCGAGTAAAGCATCATACGCGGGGCTTAGGTCAACCACTTTATGCGGACAGTCAAACAGGCGCACCAGTTCGAGAGCGTCATCCACATCCTCTTGGACGGAATGACAAGGTAGGATGAGCGCGAGGCACTCACTCCCGAAGGCCCTTTTTGCAAGGGCCAAGACCAGAGCCGAATCGATTCCTCCTGAAACGCCGAAAACGCCCCCGCGGGCGCCCGCCTCGCGAGCGCGGTCGCGGATCCACTCTACAAGGCGCTCCGAAGCCTGAGCCCAATCCCGGGTCGCCAATTGTGTCACCCCCGTTTTGCCCTCAATTATATCAGGACACCCTTGTCCGCCGCTTGACCTCTTAGGAGAAGGCCGAAGCAAAGGGGCCATCTGTTTCGGCAGCTGCGGCGTCACCTCATAGGAGGAAACGACAGGTACGTGTCGGGCACTTTGCCCGGGATGAGCACCGTTGTGAGAGGGATATCGGTCACCACTTCAGTCTCCGCGGCGATAAGAGGGATAATGACCTTCACCGAGCATGTGGCCCTGAGCAGGATGTTGTACCTGGTCTGGTTGATGCCCGTGACGTCGTACGAATCGTAGACCTGAGCCCGTACCGACCCGAAGGGGAGAACCTTTATGGGGATCTTGGGACCGAGCGGGGCGAACAGTTTTGACCCCAGCGCCTGGCCCATGGGCACGCGGATGGTAAAACCTTCGAGGTCGGCGACGGCTTTCTGAAGCACCTCCAGGGCGTCGGCCTGGACCTGATTGAGGGCCGTGGTATTTGTCCTGACGTACAGTAGGTCTCCCGTCGGCCCGGTCTCGAACTCCAGGAGGACCTTGCCGTTTAGGAGCGTGTGGAGGTGCTCGTTTATGGTGCTCACCATGACTTCGTTGGCTACCCGCAACGTCTCTGACTCGGCGATTGCAACAAGCGTGGGCGCGATCGAACGCTCGATCCAGAAAAACAGCAGCATTATAAGCGCAAGAAAGGCAAAGCAATAGAACGCGGCCCTGGCCTTGAGTCCTGGGCGAGCGCCTCCTGGCAGCCTGAAGGCACTGGAACGAAACATCCTCCTGCGAAAAATGAGGAGCCCTCCCCCTTGTTGAGAAGCTCCTCATTATATGCGGCTTATGAAGCGAACTTGATTGCGCTCGCCGACACGCCTAACGCTCGACTCTAACCTTGCAGAACCTGCGTTTTCCTACCTGTAGGAGCATGCCGTCTTGGAGTGTGACCAACGCCGACTCGACGTCTTTCCTAATACCGTCCACCCGCACGGCACCGCTCTTTATGAGCCTTCTTGCCTCTGAAGAGGAAGACGCAAGGCCGGTAAGGCACACGAGCCTGGCGAGCCCTATCTCGCTGCCTTCTTTGCCTTCCTGAACGAATACTTCATCGATGTCAATCGGGATCTCCCTTTCCCTGAACACCCTGAGGAATTCCGCCTTGGCCTCTTCGGCGGCCGCACTGTCGTGGAACTCCTTCACGATCTCAAAGGCTAGGTCCATCTTTGCGTCCATTGGGTGCACCTTGCCTGATTGGAGGTCGTTCTGGAGGCGTTCCACCCAAGACCGGCTCTTCGTCAGAACCAGCCTGTAATAGGTTCCCATCTGGGCGTCGGGAATGGACATGAGCTTCCCGAACATGTCCTTGGGCTCGTCCTTCACTGCGACATAGTTGCCGAGGCTCTTTGACATCTTCTGGACGCCGTCGAGTCCCACCAGGATGGGGAGCGTGAGGCACACCTGCGGCTTTTGCCCGTACTCCGGCTGGATGGCGCGGCCCACCAGCAGGTTGAACGTCTGGTCGGTCCCGCCCAGCTCGACATCTGCGCCGATCGCCACAGAATCGTAAGCCTGGGCAAGAGGATACAAGAACTCATGGACTCCTATGGGAAGCCCGCCTTCGTAGCGCTTCCTGAAATCATCCCGCTCAAGCATACGCGCGACCGTGAACTTAGACCCGAGCTGGATGATTTGGGCGAAGTTTAGGGGAGAAAGCCAGGTGCTGTTGAAGACGGTGTGCGTCTTCTCCGGGTCGAGGATAAGGGTGGCCTGTTCCCGGTAAGTCTCGGCGTTCACCCGCACCTCTTCCGCGGAGAGCTGGCGCCTTGTGGTCGAGCGCCCGCTGGGGTCTCCTATCATGCCGGTGAAATCGCCTATGACGAAGTAAATCTCATGGCCCAGTTCTTGAAACTCACGGAGTTTCTTCATGACGACCACGTGGCCCAAATGCAAATCGGGGGCACTCGGGTCGACTCCAAGTTTCACTTTGAGGGGCCTCTTGGTCTCAAGGGAGTTTTTTATCTTTTCATAAAGGTCTTCGGGGGTAACCAGGGTCTCCGCCCTGTCTCTTATGATCTCGACCTGTCTTTTCGCTTCAAGGTTCTCCAAGGGGGCTTCCTCCCAGGTTCGTCGTTTCCAGGGATTATATCACGTCTTCGATGTTATAATGGAGGGACCGAATAAGGCTACATTTCCGTCTTTATGTATTGGACGAGTCTATTGGACGAGCAGGACACTTGTGTCGCTGCGTCGGAAGACAATACCCTCCCGGGGGATGTGAACACGTGGCCAAGAAAAAGCGAAGAAGAATACCGTGGCTTGACATAATCCTCTTCACCATCCTGTTTGTCGCCCTGGCCGCAGGCGGCTTCGCCGTGTACATGGTCTCTAAAGCCTACCAAAACCTGCCGGCCCTCGCGACGCTAGAGCCAAAGACATCGGAGACGTCCTTCGTGTATGACAGGAACGGGAACATATGGAAAGAACTCCACTCCACAGAGAACAGGGTGGTAGTCGATCTTAAGGACCTGCCCCAGCACTTCAAGGACGCGGTGCTCGCGGCCGAGGACCACAGGTTCTACTCCCACGTGGGAGTAGACCTGAGGGCCATCGCGAGGGCGCTCTTCCTTCTCATCACCGGACAGGACTTCCAGGGCGGAAGCACCATTACCCAGCAGCTAGCGAAAAAGGCGTTCCTAACCGACGCGCAGACCTGGACGCGCAAGCTGCAAGACGCGATGCTCGCCCTGAAGCTGGAAAGGCAGTACACCAAAGATGAAATCCTGGAGATGTACGTGAACATAGTCCCCTACGGGCGTGGAGCCTACGGTCCAGAGGCGGCTGCCAAGGCATTCTTCGGGAAATCCATTAAGGACGTCACCGTGGATGAGGCGGCTTTTCTCGCCGGTATGATCAACGGCCCCTATCTCTATGACCCGGCTGACAACCCTCAGGGAGCGCTTACCAAGAGAAATCAGGTCCTCGACCAGATGGCCGCTTACGGCTTCATCTCTCCGGAAGAGGCGGCAGAGTACAAGCAAGTGCCGCTTCAGACCGTGGAGCGAGGCGCAAGCGAACCCACCGAGGGCGCGTACTTCCTCGACTATGTGCTGAAACAGCTGCTCTCCAAGTATCCGTCGGAAAAGGTCTACGGCGGAGGCCTCAGGGTCTACACGACCTACGACCCGGACGCTCAGAGGGCAGTGGATAAGGCGATCAGTGAGACTTTGGACGCCGACTTCCCGTACAAGGACGCCGACAGCATGCAGGCCGCGGCGATCGTGATGGACGCCGATACGGGCCACATCCTGGCTATGACCGGCGGCCGCAAGCACGAGGGAATGCTCGCCTGGAACAGGGCGGTGGATACCAAGAGGCAGCCCGGTTCGGCGTTCAAGCCGCTCGCTGTGTACGTGCCTGCTCTTGAATCGGGGATAACGCCTACCACCTTTGTGGAGGACACCCCCATAACCTGGACCGATCCGATTACGGGTGAAGAGTTCTCCCCGCGGAACTATAGCGGAACCTTTTCCGGTGTTCCGGTCACCGTGCGATACGCGGTGGAGCAGTCCCTGAACGTAGTTGCCTGCAAGGTGCAGGACATGATAGGTATCCCCAAGTCGCTTGAGACCGCCGAGAAAATGGGCATCACATCTCTTGTCAAAGACAGGACGCCCGACGGCAGGAATGACTACACGAGGTCGCTTGCCCTTGGCGGTTTGACATACGGAGTATCGCCCCTGGATATGGCCGTTGCCTACGGAACCCTGGCCAACAGGGGGATTAGAGTAGAGCCCATCACCATCCTCAGGGTGGAAGACAAAGACGGTAATGTCCTGGAAGAGAACAAGACCAGACGGACGCTGGCCATCTCTGAAGAGAGCGCTTTCCTCATGACAAGCATGCTTGAGGACGTGATCCGGAAAGGCACCGGTCAAGCCGCCAACATAGGCAAGCCGGCCGCCGGCAAGACCGGCACCACAAGTGACTGGAAAGACGCGTGGTTCGCGGGATACACGCCCAATACCGTGGGAATCGTCTGGATTGGGTTCGACCAGGGCAAGACCATGTCGCAGTGGAAGATCACGGGCGGAAGCTATCCCGCAAGGATATGGGGCAAGATGATGAAGGAGATCTGCAAGAACGAGACCGGGATCTTCGCGCCGCCTCCGAGCATCGTCTCCCTCAAGGTGTGCAAGCAGACGGGGCTCATGCCCGGACCCTTCTGCCCCGCCGAGGACATATACACCGAGTACTTTATGAAGAACCAGATCCCGACGGGACTTTGCCTCCACACCGGCGTGATAGGACAACAGGAACAAGAAGGCCAAGGACAAGAAACCGGTTTCTAGACCTTGACCTTGGCCACCGTGACCCCGGATCCGCCTTCGCCGGTTTCGCCAAGGCGCCACTCGGCGATCCTGGGGTCGGTTCTCAGGAAATCCGAAACGGCCTTGCGGAGTGCGCCCGTGCCCTTTCCGTGGATGATCCTGACTTGAGTGAGTCCGGCGAGGACTGCGTCGTCCAGGTATTTGTCCAGAGCGCCCGCAGCCTCTTCGCCGGTCATGCCCCTTAAGTCTATCTCAAATGAGACATCCCGGGCCTTCTGGAGGGACATGAGCGGTCGGCTCTCCCCTGCCACAGCGCCCTCGTCCCTCATATGGGTTTTCCCGCCCCGGCCTGTGTGATGGAGGTCCTCCAGCTTGACGCGCATGGTCAGTGAGCCAACTCTTACGGCAACCGACCCGCTGTCACCGGGCGGCTCCAGGACGATGCCGGGCTCCTTGAACCCCTTGACCGCGACTTCTAACCCTGCCACGGCTTCTTCGGCCAAGACCTGCGATCCCTCATGGGCTCCCTCTTCTTCGTCCGGACCGAGTTCGTCCCGGACGACCTTCAGGCGTTCCCGGGCCTCCCTCACCGCTTCAGAATAGCCGGACCTCCCCTGCTTCTCCCGGTCGCGGAAGTCCTTTATGGCTTTCTCCAGTTCCACCTTTGCGCGGTTCACCATCGCAGCCGCTTCGCGCCTGGCCTGGTTCAGGATCTCTTTTCTCGATGCCTCAAGGGCCCTGACCTTCTCTTCCCATTCGGCAAGGAGCCGCGCCGCCTTCTGCCTGTCTATCTCAGCGTCCTGGGCGGCCTCCCTGCTCCTCTGGGCCGACTGCTCCATGTCCTGAATGACGTCATCCAGGTAGAGAAGGCTCTCGTTTATGTTGGCCCTGGCGTCGTCAAGCACGTCTTCAGGCATCCCAAGCCTCTTCGCAACCAGAAATGCGTTGGAGCGTCCCGGTCTCCCAATGACCAGGCGGTATGTAGGGAGCATGTTCACGGCATCCCATTCGACGGACGCGTTTCGCATGCCCGGCGTCTCCTGAGCCGCTATCTTCAGTTCGCTGAAATGGCTTGTAACGACAGATAGGGCGCCCGAGTCGTTCAGCCGCTTGAGGATCGCCAGCGCAAGGGCAGCTCCTTCCTGGGGGTCCGTCCCCGCCCCCAGCTCGTCCATGAGCACCAGTTTTCCGGGCCCCGCATCCTTGAGTATCCTGACAACGTTGGAGATGTGGGCGGAGAACGTGCTCAGGTTCTCCTCAATTGACTGCTCGTCACCGATATCGGCCAGCACGCCGGTGATCTCTCCGATGACCGTATCCTGCCTGCAGGGACACGGAAAACCTGAAAGGGCCATTACGGTCAGAAGCCCGCAGGTCTTGAGGGCCACCGTCTTCCCGCCCATGTTGGGACCGGTGATGACTACCGTCCTCACATCATCCCGCGACAGGGAGATGTCCATGGGTACGGGCTCGCCTGTGAGGAGCGGGTGATACGCCCCGCTGAGCTTCAGTACGTGCTCTCCGGTGAGAGTCGGAAAACACCCTTTCCACCGGAACGCAAGTCGCGCCTTGGCCAAGGCAAAGTCAAAATCAGAAAGGGCCCTGCAGCCGTCGTGGAGGAGTTCCCTGGCGTCCCCGATCATGGCCGAGAGTTCGGTGAGTATACGGTCGATCTCGTCCCGTTCCTCAAGTTCCAGGCGCTTCATCTGGTTGGCCATCTCAAGGAGTTCGGGAGGCTCGACGAACAGCGTCTGGCCTGAAGCCGACTGGTCGTGGACAAGACCGCCGATCTTGGCAGCGTGTTCCTGGCGAACAGGCAAGACGTACCTCCCATCGCGGATGGCAACAATGGGCTCTTGTAGGTACTGGGAAATGTCTTTGCGCCGGACGAGCTCCTCTGCCCTCTTCCTCATCCTGTCCCTGAAATCCCCTAGAGCGCGGCGGATCCGCTGCAAAGTCGGGCTGGCCGAGTCCTTGATCTGGCCGTCCACGTCGACCGTCTCATAGAGCCTGGAGCGGAGTGTTGGAAGCGACGGCACCTTGTTCCTCAGGCGGCAAAGCTCAGGATACTCCTGAGATACGCCGTCAAGCCAGCGGGAGAGGCTCTCCATCACCATGATTGTGTCCAGCACCCGCTTTAGGTCAAGCGGCTGGAGGACGACGCCTTGGGCTGCGGCGCCCACTCTGGGCCTTATGTCGGTAGCGCCTGAGAGCCCGGGAGAGGCATGTCGCGATAGGACATCCATGAGCTCCCTGCCCAGTTTCTGCTCTTCTCTGGCCAGACTCGTGGGCATAGGCACGGCTTCCATGGCCCTCTTCCGCCCGAAATCGGTGTCGGCTTCTCTGGCCAGCATCTCCTGGACCTTGCGGAACTCCAGGAGTTCCAGCGTTTTAGGATCCATACTTTTTCTCCAGGATGCCTCGTATGGCCCCTATGGTCTCATCGCGGAGGCCCGCTTTGTAGAGTTTTCTCAGGTCGGCCCTGGCCTTGTACATGCCCTTCTTCTGCTCCTCGGGCGGTAGGCCGGCCAACCGGCTCCTGGCTTCTTCCATGAACTTGTGCGCCCCGGGGGGACGTTCGACGAACCGGCCAAACTCCTCTCCCGACTCGTCGAAGAAGACGAACACGGGGATTGTGGGCTTCCCGTTGGTAAGGTAGCGGTCCATGATGTCCATATTGGTGTCTCTAGGGACTATTAGGAGCTCGAGGAACGGATATTCCTGAGCCACCTTGGCGAATACGGGTACGTTTTCGACGCAGTCACCGCACCACGACTCGGAAAGCGCGAGAACGGAGACCGCTCCCTTAGGGAGCCTCGCGGCAAGGCGGTCGAAATACTCGCGGTCCTTCTCACTTATGCGGGTATCCTCGAAGTTCTCTTTCATGGTCGGCGCGTTCATGTCCGCCTTTTGCACATACGAAGCGAAATCAAGCGCTCTTGCCCTTATCTCCTCCAGCACAGCGGTCCCTCCTAGCGGCGGCCGTTTCTTCAGCCACTTCCTTCTCGATACATATGCATGCTAGATAGGATTTCGCTTCCTGTGGGCCAGACTCCTCCGCGTCGCCGAGGCGATGATGTCCGCGAACCGTCCCCTGCCTCGGCTCACGACCTGCTCCCTTATGGCATCGATTCCGGTAAGGGTCATGACGTCCAGGTCTTTCGGGGTTACCGGCTGGGCTTCCTTCTTCTTTATCACAGAGCACTGCCCCGTGGGCTCGAGGACCGCCAGGGCAATGTCCTCAATCCTCTCGGCCCCGGCTTGCCTGAGGATCACGTGCAAGTCGGCTTCCGAGACCCTCTCTTTTTTCAGGTTGTCATAGAGTATCTGACCGTTTATGACCACCGGAGTGGAGGTGCCTTGCGTGAGCTTCTCGAGCGCCCTCCACCGAACGGATAGGGTGCTGAGAACGAATTCAAGCCCGCACAGGACGATGATCGGGATGATGCCCGCCCAGATGCTGATCTCCGGGTCTTCCAGCGGAAGCGCGGCGATTGAGCCGATCATTATGATGAGGGTGAGGTCGAAGGGGGCCAGCTGCCCGACCGACCGCTTTCCCGTGAACCTCACTGCGGCAAGGGTTAGAAAGAAAAGAACAAGCGAACGAAATACCAGACCTCTTACCTCGATTAGGAATGCCTGCAATGGATTCCCCTCCGGAAGTGGTGGGCTTTGTGCCTTACGGTCTAGTATGCCTAGAGAAGACCTCGTAAATGAGCTCTTCCAGACTCTGGATAGTGGCCTTCCCGGAGAAGAAGGACTGCAGCGGGGCGTCGAGAGCGCCTGTCAGGGAAACCGTTTGCAGGTAATCTGAAGCCAGAGGCGCCGCGGCTTCCCCTACGCTCACGGAGTCCCATATCCTCATGCGTTCGTCGTAGTCGAAGCCGCTTTCCAGGTTGAAAACGGACATGTCGTTAACCAAAGCCGGGATGCACCCGAGGGTCCGGGCAGCCCACCTTCCCAGGCTCCGGGCAAGGCGCCGTCCGAGCTCCACTGCCGCGGCCTTCTCGAGTCCGTCCTCACAGAGCACCAGGTAAGCGGGCACCGTGTAATGAAAGCGGCTCTCTCCGGACGGGGTCTCGGGCGGGATGACCGTAACCGGGACTTCTTCCGCCTGCGTGACCTTGAGCCACTTGTAGAGGTACGGGTTTACCGGATACAGGGCGTCCACCTGTCCATATTGCCACGCGCTCAGCGGGTCGTCCTGAAGCGGCCCGTATGAGTCTTTGACCCACTTGGCGTACCGGATGACCGAGTCGGCGTCCCACGAGGCCCCGGGCGCATCGAGGACGCACCTCAAGAAGAGAGGCGAATCAGTCCAGTACCCGGTCCTGGACGGCTTCGGGACCGCGCCGGCGCCGCCCCGGCTTTCATCCTCCCCGGTTTCACCTTCCGCGCTTTGCCCGGAGATGTCCGGACACTTCACAGCAGTGCCGGTCCAGTGGACAAAGGCGGGTATACCCAGGAGCTTACCATCCCTGGTCCAGTAGTTCGCCGCGGCGTCCAGAAAAAGCCCAGGGTCTACCGAGTCTCCGACGTCCTGAAGCTCAGGGGATATCACCGGATATTCCCCGGAAAAAACGATGTGGGGCTTTTGGATGGTTCCCGCGACGCCGGCCCCCGAAAGGAGGTCCAGGACCTCGCGCCTTTCGGCGTACCTCAGATCCACCGTGACTCCTGTCTCCCGGCAGAAAACCTGTATAACGCGGGACACTTCTTCTGAGTAGTCATCGTATCCGGGAAACTTGACTTGCAAGGCGTCCCAAACGACCAGCCTCACACTCCTCAGGTCGTACTTCTCGGGGACTTCCGGCCGTCCGAGACAGGAAGACAATGTGGCGACAACAAGAAAAAGGGTGACCACGGCCAAGAACCGCCGGAAGGACTTCTTGAGAAATGGCCGGTAGGCCCCCGGAGTTCCCGCGTTTCCCTGCTTCAGAAGCCCCTTTGCCATATCATCTTCCCCTTATCCCCATTACTGTGATGAGGTCGCGCACGACGGTCCTACCCTTGCCGAAACCGAAGACCGCCGCCATTTCGTAAAGCATCGCTTCCGTCCTCTCTCCGAGAATGCCGTCGCACGCTCCGGCGTCGAAGCCGAACTGGCGGAGGCCTTCTTGGAGGAGCACTACCTCTTGGCCTTCGGTCCCATAGGTAAACGGGCGGTCCCAGTTAAGCTTCGGGAGATAGCCTTTTATCCTCACCCTGGTGCCTATCTCCACGAGGTCGTAAAGCTCCTCGATATCCTCGTTGAACATCCGGACACACCCTGCGCTGGCATAGGAACCGATGGACCACGGTCTGTCGGTGCCGTGTATCCCGTAGTTGCCCCAGGGCACGTTAAGGGCCATCCAGCGAGAACCGAAGGGACCTCCCACTTTGTAGCCTTTGTCCACGATCTTCCACTCGCCAACGGGCGTGAGATCGGTCCACTTCCCGCCGGCGATGGGATATGTGCGACAAGGCTTGCCGTCCACAAGCAGCGTTAAGGTGAGCGTCGTCGTATCGACTTCGATCTCGACGACCCCTTCCGGCAGAGGCTCGGCCCCGCGAGTCGTCGGCCTGAGCACGCCGTGACCCAAGGCCCGCCAGGTGGTCTTCTCCACCACGCCGTCAGGGGTCAGCCAGTAGCTCTTCTGAAAGGCTTTCACCGCGTTAACTGTCGCCTCGTCATAGACGTCATCAATAGGGCCGGAGTAAAAGCCCAGTTCCGTGAGGCGCACCTTGAGGTCGTAGACATCGTTTCTCGTTATGGGGATACGGGAAGGGACCAGCGGTTCCGAGGGTTCGTCGTTTCGCACAAAGGCCGGGTTTTCCGGAGACGCGGCCCCACGTCCTATGAGTAAGAACAGTATAAGGACCGCGACAGCGGCCGCGCTTCCAAGGCGTTTAGGGACTCGCACATGTCATCCCTTTCCAGAACTCAGTCTCCTTGGAAGAATACGTTACGGAAAATCTGATTATGAAAGATCGCCGTACTCGAAAAGGGTGCATCGGAGCCGCGGGATCCTCTGGCAGTGGCGGCGCAGAGGCAATAACGAAGCCTCCCCGCCCGGGAGGCGAGGAGGCAGTCGTAGCCAGTACGTTCAGCGCGTCCCTTTGCCTTGCGTGCTAAAGGCGGATCTCTCCTCCAACTCCGTCGCGCAGGGCCTCTACGATGCGTTCGCGGTCCGCCGACAAGTCTTCCTCTGTCAGCGTGCGGTCCGTGGGGCTGTAGGTCAGCCGGAGCGCTATGCTCTTCTTCCCTTCTGGGATAGGCGGCTTGTCGTAGACATCAAACACCGTGACCGAATGGAGGTCTCTTGCCGTCTCCTTGACGATCTTGACGATCGCCCCTGCGGGTACGCCGGCATCCACCACTACGGCTATGTCGCGCTCGACGGGCATGAACTTGGAGATGGGACTAAACCGTTTCTCCTTGGCCATGGCCAAGATCGCCTCAACCGAGAACCACGCCGCGGCGCACGGCCCCGCAAGGTTCAGGTTCTTCTTTACCAGCGGGTGGAGCTCTCCAACCTCGCCGACGGTCGAGTGACCCGCCACAACCCTAGCGGATACTCCGGGATGGAGCGGCATGGACGCCCCGGGCAGGAACGACGCTTCGAGCCCCATGAGCCTGAGAAGGGTTTCCAGAGCTCCCTTCAGCCTGAAGAACGTGGCTTGGGACTCCCCTTCCACCCACGTCCCTTCCTTCAGGGTTCCGTACATGACAAGCCCCAGTTGGACTGCCTCAAGGGGCAGCTCTTGAGTTGACGGGAAGAACACGCGTCCCGTCTCCCAGAAGAAGCCTCCGGGCATCCTCACGCTCTGGTTCCGTAGGACAACCTTGAGGAGGCCGGGAAGGAGGCTGGTCCTCAGGACAGACTCGCTAGACGACAGGGGGTCCATAAGCGGCACACCCTGAAAACGGGCATCGGACGCATCCCAGCCCATGGCCAGTAGGTCATCAGGGGACAAGAGCGACGTCGTCACCACTTCGTGACCGCCTATCGCCGCCAAGAAATCCTTCATCTTGTCGAACCAGACGTATTGACGGTTTGGCGGCCCTCCAGGCGTTGCCGGGGTGAGGGGCTTCGACTCAAACATGTGATACCCGTACTGCCTGGCGATCTCCTCGCACAGGTCGATCTCCTCTTTGATGTCTACTCTCCTGGGAGGGACCGTAACCTCCATGGTTTCGAAGTCTCCCGCCTTCTCTATTGGCCCCGGCGCGAAGCGGAGGCTCTCGAATATCTCCCTGCACTTTTCGGCAGGAATAGGGGCACCGAGCGTCCGCTTTATGACCCTCGTCGAGAAGGAGATGGACTTCCTCGAGGGCTCCATCACGTTGGCGTCACTCCTACCCACCTCGGGCACCCCACCGGCATAACGCGCAATGAGTTCGGCGGAGCGCTCGATGGCAACGGGTTGAGCAGTTGGGTCCACCGTCTTTTCAAACCTCGCGGCCGCCTCGGTGCGCAGGCGGAGCTTCCTGTAGGTCTGCCTGGTGGGAATCGGAGCGAAGAAGGCCGACTCGAGGAGGATGTTCCTTGTTTCGCCGGACACCTCTGTGCGCGCGCCGCCCATGACGCCTGCGACCGCTACCGGGCCGCGGGCGTCGGCTATGACGAGCATGCCCTCTTCGAGCTGCCTCTCCTCTCCGTCAAGGGTCTCAATGGTTTCTCCCCGTCGGGCCCTCCTCGCCCAGATGGTTTTTCCCTCAAGCTTATCTGCATCGAAAGCGTGCAGGGGCTGGCCGGTTTCGAGCATGACATAGTTTGTGACATCCACAATCGCGCTTATGGGCCGCATGCCTGCGAGCATTAGCCTGCGCTCGATCTCGACGGGCGCGTACGCCGGACGCACTCCCCTCACAACCTTCCCGACATACCGGGGGCAGAGGTCGGGGTCAGGGAGCTCGACCTTCCACTCACCGGGCTCATCCGGATCATGAGCAGGGCGGCGGCTTCCGAAGGGGCCTGCCCAGTCCCACTTCTGGAAGACATCCGGCAGCTTCAGGGGCTTCCCCGAAAGGGCAGAAGCCTCTATGGCGACTCCCATGATGGAAAGGCAGTGGGAGTAGTTGACCGTGAGGTCCAGTTCCATGACCCAATCGTCCAGTTCAAGGACTTCCTGGGCGCTGAGGCCGAGGGGAGTCCCCGGCGGCAGGATGATGATATCTTCGCCTTCCCTGTGCTCCTCGCCGGCAAGTATCTCGCTTGCGCACACGACCATCCCTTGAGACTCAACTCCGGCGAAGTCCCTGGTCTCAATGGTTACTCCTCCGGGTATCCTCGAAGAAGGCGCGGCCAAGAGGACAATGTTACCTTTCTCAAGACCGGGAGCCCCGCTCACCACGGTATAGCGCCTCGAGCCGGTGCTTAGGGTCCCCACCTTTAGGTGAGGTCTGGATGGATGAGGAGAAACATCTTCCACAAGCGCCGAAACAACTCCAGACAGGTCAAGTTTCTCAAAGGTCAGGTTCTCGACCTTAACGCCCGCAAGGGTGAGCCTCTCGCACGTCTCCTCGACTGTCCAGTCCAGATCCACGTATTCCTTAAGCCATTTCCACGGCACCTTCATGAGTCACGCCCCCTTACAGCCCTTCGAATTGGGTGAGGAACCTGAGGTCGTTCTCAAACAAGACCCTCAGGTCGTCTATGCCCCACTTGAGCATGGCGGCCCTATCGAGACCGAAGCCGAATGCGAAACCGGTGACTTCTTCGGGGTCATATCCTCCGTTTCGGATGACCCTGGGGTGGACCATGCCGGCCCCGGAGAGCTCCAGCCAGCCGGTGCGGCCGCAGACCTGGCACCCCTTGCCCTTGCAGATGGTGCAGGAGACGTCGATCTCGGCCGACGGCTCGGTGAACGGGAAGTAGCTGGGCCGTAGCCTGATGTTCGTATCGGGCCCGAAAAAGCCCCTGGCAAACTCGAGGAAACACCCTTTAAGGTGCTCAAAGGTTATGTGGCGGTCAATGACCAGGCCTTCCACCTGGTGAAAGACCGGGCTGTGAGAGGCATCCATCGGGTCGCGCCGGTAGACCCTGCCCGGCACTATGAACCTCACGGGGAGCTTACCCTGCATGTCGAGCATGCCCCTAATCTGACCGGGAGAAGTATGAGTCCTAAGTAGAGTCGTGTCGGTAAGGTAAAGAGTATCCTGGGCATCTCTCGCCGGATGCCCCGGCTCTAGGTTCAGCTTCACGAAGTTCATCTCGTCGGTCTCGGCTTCGCGGCTCTCGTATACCGTGAAGCCCATTCCGTAGAAAATCCCGACAATCTCGCGGAGCGCCCTTGTGAGCGGGTGCAGGCTTCCGACCTGCGGGGTATTGCCAGGAAGCGTGACATCCACGACTTCCTGCCTGACCTTCTCCTCCAGCGCCTTCCTCTCAAGCGAGGCGGTTTTCTCCCTGAGCTGCGTCTCAATGGCCTCACGGAGCGCATTCACCTTGGCTCCGAATCCGGGCCTCTCCTCTTTGGGAAGAGAACCTACGGTCTTCAAAAGACCCGTTAGTTCCCCCTTCTTGCCCAGGTACCTGAGGCGTATCTGGTCAAGTTCTGCGAGGGTTTTCGCTTCTTCAATCTCCCTCAGGACGCGATCACCCATGTCGTCCACTTGATTTCTCATCTGTGTCTCGGGGATGACGGCCCTTCCCCTACTTCCTCCTTTCCTGTGCCTAGAGCGAGTTTCTCGTTCCAAAAGCAAACAAAAAAGCTTTCGTCCATTGGACGAAAGCCGTCGCTTCCGCGGTACCACCAGGCTTGACCGGCCGCTGCCGGCCCCCTCTGAGCTCCCTTATCGCGGGAGTCACGCCGGACCTACCAAAGCATCAGCCCGGAGGCTCCGGAGCGAATTCCGGCGGTTTCACGGGGGAACTCGCAGCGTTATGTTCCCCTCTCTGGACGCTACCTTCCGCCCACGTTCTCCATCATTGCCCCATGTTCCGTATGAACCTATATACCTAACCTGTATGAAGCCGGTGAGTTTCCGGTGAGTGCTTACGTAATCTCCCGGATGCCCCGGTCCCTTATCGTCTCCTCGATCCTAAGATAATGGCAATACAGGAGGTACGCAACCACAGAACCTGTTCTCTCAAAAAAACTCCAGAACGCTTCCGAAAGTCGCATGGCTACCCCCCGCTTCTCTTCCTTTCGGGTATTATACCATGCGTTTTTCCGGCGACAAAATCTAGGAATGTCCCATTCTCTGGCGGAGCGCTTCGTAGAGGATCATCCCGGAAGCCACTGCCACATTGAGCGACTCCGTTCCCCCCGGCATCGGGATGGATATCTCTAGGCCCGGCACAGACAGCACTTCGTCGTCTAGCCCCTTGGCTTCGTTGCCGAAAACCAGGCACAAGCTCTTGGTGAGATCCGCTTCCCACGGCGAGACGCCTCTCCGGGGCACGGTCTTGCAGATCTCCATCCCCTCAGAACGCCTCTTGAGCAGGTAGCCGGTCGGCGAAACGTCCCTTCTCGGGCTCCGGACTGCTACCCGAAACACCGTCCCCGCCGAAGCCCGGATACACTTCGGAGAAAACGGGTCGGCGCCGGAACCGAGGAAGACCACGGATGATGCTCCCACCGCCGAAGCGGTCCTGACGAGGGTGCCCACATTTCCCGGGTCCTGGATATCTACACCCACTACTTCCAACTGCTTGTCCCAAGGGCTCTTGGGCACGGTTTCCTTGAACCGGAAAGGCACGCCCACGACGCACAAGACCCCTTGGGGGCTCTTGGTCTCAGACATCCGCTCAAACAGTTCGTCCGGCACGGTGAACACTTGCCGGGGTGCAGGGCCTCGCTCGAGGAGCCTACTCACCTCTGCCCCAGACGGCGAACTAAAGAAGGAGCGCGACATGACCAGGTATTCGATGTCTACGCCCGTCTCAAGCGCCATCATCACCGACGGCGGTCCTTCGACGACCGTCATCCCGGTCTTCTCCCGCTCCTTCTTGCCTGAAAGGCTCTTTATGAACCTCCACGGCACTTCGCGCAACATGGGTCTTTAAGCCTGCTTCGCTGCCATGGCTTTGGCCACTTCAACCAGATCGCGGAAAGCCTTCTCGTCGGTGACGGCCAGATCAGCCAGCATCTGGCGGTTGACCTGGACTCCCGCGTTCTTGAGCCCGTTCATGAAAGTGCTGTAGTTCATGCCGTTCAGCCTGGCCGCGGCGTTGATGCGGGCGATCCACAGGCTCCTGAACTCTCTTTTCTTCTCACGCCGGTGTCTCCTGGCGTAATGGAGGGCCTTCATGACCGTCTCGTTGGCCATGCGGAACGACTTGGACCGCTTACCCCAATAGCCCTTTGCGAGCTTCAGAATCTTCTTGTGTCTCTGCTTGTTGATAATGCCTGTTTTGACGCGAGGCATCTACGTTACCCTCTTTCTCGAGCGCTTATTAGGTATCCGAGGCCTTATTTGTAGGGTATAAGGGCCCGGATTCTCTTCTCGTGGACCTTCGTGAGGCCTGAATCTTTCTTCAGGCGACGCCTTCTCGCAGCGTCCTTGCCCTCCAGCCTGTGGCTGTGGCCCGAATGGAAATGACGTATCTTGCCGGTTCCGGTCACGGAAAAGCGCTTCTTAGCCCCGCTGTGGGTCTTCATCTTGTTCTTGGCCACTATGGAACATCTCCCTCTGGCGACTCATGCCTCTTTCGGTGTCTCGGCAGGTGGCTTTGGAGCCTGGGCTCCCGTTTGAGGCCTGGGTGAAAGGACCATGGTCATGTTGCGTCCCTCGATCTTAGGCGCTCTCTCCACGATGCAAATGTCCTTTACCCTCTCCAACAGCCTCTCCAGAACCCTCTGACCGTTCTCGATATGGGCCATCTCGCGGCCCCGAAACATGATGGTCGCCTTTACCTTGTCACCTTCACGAAGAAACCTTTCCGCCGCCCTAGCGCGCACGTCGAAGTCGTGCTGGTCTATGGTCGGCCTCATCTTGACTTCCTTGACATCCTGCGTCTTCTGCTTCTTCCGGGCCTCTCTGGCGCGCTTGGCCTGCTCGTACTTCCACTTGGAATAGTCCATGATACGGCATACGGGCGGTCTGGCCTGCGCCGCAACCTCAACGAGGTCGAGGCCCCTCTCACGAGCAATCCTCAGGGCTTCGTGGGTAGGCACGATGCCCATCTGCTCCCCTTCAGGGGAAACCAACCTTACCTCTCTCACCCGGATCTGTTCGTTGACCCTTAGGTCCTGACTAATGCTTTTCAGCCTCCCCTCTGCCCCTTCTAAATCAAGATGGGCGGGTTACCACCCGCCCACAGAAACCGCTGTTAGTCGCAAGATGCAGTAAGCGACGAACCTCTATCTGTGAACCTTACCGGCCCGGCGGGCCGTAAGGTGAGAAGCGGATGGCTTCTACTTCACTGTAAGCGCAACAGCTTGCGCACCCTTTCATACTATACAGGATGTCGCCAGATGTCAAAACCAAACTGCTCTACTCCGGCCTCCTAACCAGAGGCTCAAGCGCCTTTGTGTGCGCCTCTTCGGCCGCTTTGTCCATGAACTCCTCCAGCGCGAAGGAACCCAGATCTCCCAGTGAGCGGTGGCGCACCGAGACCGTACCGTTCTCCACCTCCCTGGCGCCTACTATGAGCATGTAGGGCACCTTCTGGAGCTGCGCCTGCCTGATCTTGTACCCCATCTTCTCGGCGCCGAGGTCGCAGTCCACGCGGAATCCTTTTTCCCTAAGCGCTCCCGCGACTTTCGAGGCGTATTCAGCCTGCTTCTCGGATACGGGGATCACGGCTACCTGCGTAGGCGACAGCCAGAGCGGGAAAGCGCCGGCGTAGTGCTCGACCAAGCCTGCCACAAACCTCTCCATGCTGCCCAAGACGGTCCTGTGGATCATGACCGGCCTGTGCTTCGCCCCGTCCTCGCCGATGTAGCTTATGTCAAACCGCTCGGGGAGGTTGAAGTCCACCTGGATCGTCGGTCCCTGCCAGAGCCGCCCCAGGGCGTCCTTGATCTTGATGTCGATCGCGGGACCGTAGAACTTGGCCTCGCCCGGATCGATCTTGTACTCCAGGTTCTTGCGGTTGAGAGCGGCGGCAAGGGCGTTCTCAGCCAGCTCCCAAGTTGCATCGTCACCGGCATACTTGGACTTATCCTCCGGGTCGCGCACCGAAAGCATGCAGTAGTACTCGCTGTATCCGAAGACGCGCATCATGTACTCGGTAAGGTCGAGCACCCCGACGATCTCGTCCTCCAGCTGCTCGGGCGTGCAGAACAGGTGGGCATCGTCCTGCGTGAACCCGCGGACGCGCAGCGCGCCGTGAAGCACTCCTGAACGCTCAAACCTGTAGACCGTCCCGAGCTCGCCCATCCTCATGGGTAGGTCACGATAGCTCCTGGTCGCGTTCTTGAATATCAGGATGTGGAAGGGACAGTTCATGGGCTTAAGCTGGTACTCCACTTCCTCTATGGCCATGGGCGCGTACATGTTGTCCTTGTACCAGTTCCAGTGTCCCGACGTTTTCCAGAGCTCCAGTTTGGCGATGTGCGGCGAGTAGACGATGTCGTACCCTCTCCGCCGGTGCTCTTCCCGCCAGAAGTCCTCAATGAGTTCGCGGATGAGACCGCCCTTGGGATGCCAGTACACGAGCCCGGGGCCGCCCTCTTCCTGGATGCTGAAGAGGTCCAGTTCCTTGGCGAGCCTCCTGTGGTCGCGCTTCTTGATCTCCTCAAGCCGATCGAGATGGGCCTGAAGGTCTTCCTGCTTCACAAAGGCCGTTCCGTAGATCCTCTGCAGCATCGGCAGCCTCTCGTCCCCGTGCCAGTAGGCGCCCGCCACGCTGAGGAGCTTGAACGCCTTCACCATGCCGGTGGACGCCACGTGAGGCCCTGCGCAGAGGTCCACAAACTCACCCTGGCGGTAGATAGATATGGGCTCGCCTTCGGGCAGTTCCTCCAGGAGTTCCTGTTTGTAGGGCTCATCCATGTCCCGGAAAAGCTTCACGGCCGTCTCCCTGTCGATTTCCTCTCTTACGACGGGCAGGTTTTCCGAGACGATCTTCTTCATCTCCGCTTCGATCTTCTCCAGATCTTCGGGAGTGAACGGAGTCGGCACGTCAAAATCGTAGTAGAACCCGTCCTCGATCGCGGGTCCGATGGCCAGCTTCGCTTCGGGACGCAGGCGCTTCACGGCCTGGGCGAGGATGTGTGCCGCAGTATGGCGGAGCGCCCACCTTGCCCGTTCGTCGTCAAACGTGAGCGGCACAACGCTGCAGTTTCCGGTCACTTTAGCCCGGAGTTCTCTGGCCTCGTCGCCTTCGCCGACCATGAGGACGTCGTTCTTCCAGCCGAAGGCTTTCTTGACGTCCAGGAAGGTGCTGCCGCTCTCCAAAGCGCAGGATTTGTCCTCCCATCTCACTTCGTACCCCTTTTCCGACATCCCTATCTCCTCCTCGCGTTTCCTTATCCTCTGAATCCTCTGGGTCCTCAGAGACACTCGTCTCCAGTCTGTGAGTCCGCGTACACCTATCTGCGCCGGCCGCATCTAGGAACTCAATCAAAAAACCCCGTCCCGAAAAGGGGCGGGGTTCCGCGGTTCCACCCTTGTTCAGCCGCTAGCGTGAGCTCCGTGCAGTCCTGCTGTCCCTGCTGTATCCTGCTCTATCCCGCGCCATTTCTGACTCGCGCCCGGGCTTACACTAGTCCGCTCAGGTCTCGCGAGCGTCACTTACGCGCGTGGCGAGCGTTAGGAGAGCTTTGCGGGCTCCTTGCCAGAGCCTTCTCGCGCCGCACTCGCGGCCGAGCCTTCGCACAGCGACTCTCTCCAGGCTTTATCGCGCCTTGGTTCTCGCCGGAGTTATCCGCGTACCTCCCTCCGTACCGCTCTTCTCGCGAATGCCTGCCCTTTGCAGGCCCACCGCCCTTATCCTTCTGGTACGGGCCAGGGCGGGCTCGCTTGAGCACCGGGCACCGGAATCCTCCGGAGGCTCCGAGGTGGTGTTTCCCGCGTTCGCCGGGGCGGCTTTCAGCCTTCGGCCATCCCTTTCTTGTCGGCGGGTGCGCAGTACGTTCCTCTTCACAGCCTGAAATATAGGTTTGGAGGATTATAACTCCCTTCCGAGACCTGGATCAAGTCTTTTGGCCCAAGCTGTCACGGGACAGTGATATTGTCACCCCATAACGAGACAGAGAGAATGTCACCATGGCGAGAGGAGACGTGTTCTTGTCTACGAAGGAAGCGAGAAGAGTCTACGTCATGGAACGAGTGGTA
>Ga0134103_1000732_pt1 | contig 37239 bp, 36 predicted proteins | sample 14_taG_2_FD_94445 | JGI IMG/M metagenome (GOLD analysis project Ga0134103, IMG submission 94445) | Switchgrass degrading microbial communities from high solid loading bioreactors in New Hampshire, USA - 14_58_20_212_A1 metaG | ecosystem: Engineered > Bioreactor > Semi-continuous > Anaerobic >...
CACCAGCATTATGATTGAAGACAATAATGTCATATACAGTGTTTCTCCAATAGCTGGCACCAGCCGTACCCATATATCCGGTGCAAAAGAACCTTTTATCACCTCCCAAATTGGGGTATCCAGCAAACTCATACCATCACTCCTCCTTTACGATGATTTATAATGTTGAAATTATTAAATACCGAAACCGTTTTCAAATTCCGTTACCCGCTGAAATTCGGTAAATACCTTGGCAAACAGGGCTCCGGTACGGCTAAGGGGGTTGTTGAAAATTTCCTGAACGGACCCTACTTCAATGATTTTACCGTCTTCCAGAACGGCCATCCGGTCACAGGTATATCGAATGGCATCCAGCTCGTGGGTAATCATTAAAATGGTAATACCGGTAGCTCGATTTATTTCTTTAAGTAAATCCAGAATCTGCAGGGTGGTTTGAGGGTCAAGGGCAGAGGTTGCTTCATCGCTTAGCAAAAGATTCGGACGGTTAACCAATGCCCGGGCAATACCTACACGTTGCTTTTGACCTCCGGATAATCCTCCCGGGTAAGCGTTCAGCTTATCGGACAAACCAACAAGCTCGGCTGTTTCCAAAACTCTCTTACGAATTTCCGATTTTGGTATTTTGCTTATTTTCAATGGGTAGGAAATGTTATGATAAACGGTTTTGGATTCAAACAAATTAAAGGTTTGAAAAATCATGCCAATCTTTTTTCTCTCTTGCAGCAGTTGCTTTTTTGAAAGATTGAGTATTTCAACGCCTCCCACTTTGATACTTCCTGAATCCGGCGTTTCAAGCCGGTTGATGCATCGGGCAAGTGTGGATTTTCCTGCCCCGCTGAATCCTATAATCCCAAATATCTCACCCTCCCGCACCGTTAAGTCAATTCCCTTTAGTACTTGAAGCGGGCCGTTGTGTGTACGGAAGGTTTTATGTACGCCTGAAATCTGAATATAATCATCCATAACACCCATTTCGCACAGCGCCGGTTTTGACATTCTGTGCTTCTCCTTTCCGCTGAAATTATTAAAGCATTATCACAAGTTTTTAATGGAATGCTAAATCTAAATTCTCTGTCTACCCCAAATAATACAAAAAGCAGCCGGGATAACTCCAATCCCGACTGCAAAAAGCACAGAAGGGTAGATTTATCCACCGGTAGGAAATTTGGGCATACAGATAGCCCGCATAATCATACAACAGTTCATATTATTATTTATCATAAGGCAAATTGTGTTTTTCATATTGTGCATCCTTTCTTTCAAAATACCCCAGACCAAAAACATACTAATCATATATAAATTATATGAATTAAAAACAAAAAAGTCAATAATAAATTTGGCCAATTCACAAATTTTTGGTGAATTGGCCAAGAAATTGATCTTATTAAATGTAGAGCTTAAATGTAGAACATCATTGCGCTATAATCTTTATGCTTTTCTGCTTCTGCAACCAAGTCTGCAATTGTAATCGTACTGAGAGTTTGTCTCACGTTTTTATCCAAGACTTCAAAAACCGATAACCGGAGGGCTTGTTCAATATCGAGGGCTTTATCCGAAACTGTTTCCTGTGCTTGCTCAAATAACGATACTTCGACGGACAACAATACATCCAGTACGGTTATTTGACTTGGTGGTCTTGTTAACAGATATCCGCCCTGGGTACCCTTGGTGGAACTAACGATCTTTGCTTTTTTTAACAAGGAGAATACCTGCTCCAAATAGATTTTAGATATTCCCAGTTTTTCAGAAATGCTAATTACCGTAATATGTTCTCCGTTGTTATATTGCTGTGCCATACTGATAACCGCTGCCAGGGCATATCGTCCTTTTGCTGATATTCTCATCCTTATCACTCATTTCATATATATATAGTATGTAATTATGATAAAAGGATAAAGTTGTATTGTCAATAGGCCTTCCTTTTTATCCCTTTCCATTCATAAGAACAGCTTCTATACTTGCTTCATAATTCTGCTCAATACTTTATTTATTAATACATTTCCATTCAAAAAAAATAAAACATATATGAATAGTAAATTTTATATTGACAATTTGGAATAAAAAGTTTATGATAAAACATATAAAACATATATGAATAATAAATTTCAATAAATGGAGGTAACAGGTATGTCCATAACCTCTAAGAACCTAAAGAATCCCATCGGAAAAAAACTTTGTTAGAAGGGAAGCATCCAGATTTAATACGCCCAGACTACTAATATTGAAAGGAATGATTGATTTGGCACGTTACAAATATATTGAATCGGCAGTTATCCATGGCGGCATTTATGGAGATTTCCATACTGGTGCAGTAAATACCCCTATTTATCAAACTTCTACCTTTGAACAGGACGGTTTGGGTAAGCCCCGCTCAAATTGGGAATATTCCCGGACGGGAAATCCTACGCGGGCAGCGTTGGAGGCCCTGATTGCAGAGTTGGAGGGAGGGGCCGGGGGATTTGCATTTTCTTCCGGTATGGCGGCAATCGATGCGGTTTTACATCTCTTTAAATCCGGGGACAGTGTCATTATTTCCGACAATGTGTATGGAGGAACTTTCCGAATCCTGGATAAAATCTTCAAGCAGTACGGGCTCAGCTATAAAATTGTAGACACCACTGATTTGGCAGCACTTGAAAGTGCCTTTACTTCGGACGTTAAGGCTTTGTTGATTGAATCTCCGGCCAATCCGCTGCTCAAAGTTACGGATATTGCGGCGGCAGCAGAAATTGCGAGATCCAAAGGTGCGCTGACTATAGTGGATAATACTTTCATGACGCCTTATCTGCAACGTCCTTTAGAGCTTGGTGCGGATATTGTCGTGCATTCGGCAACCAAATATTTAGGTGGACATAGCGATGTTATTGCGGGATTTGTCATTGTAAAAGATGATGAACTGGCAGAAAAGCTGCATTTCATACAAAATGCGGTGGGAGCCGTTGCCGGGCCGTTTGATTCTTTCTTGCTCATTCGTAGTATCAAGACGTTGGCAGTGCGCATGGAAGCCCATGTGTCCAATGCAGAAAAATTAGCAGAGGCTTTAAAGAGCAATCCGGCAGTTAAAAACATTTATTATCCCGGCTTAAAATCTGCTCAAGGATATGAAATTCAAAAGAGGCAGGCAAAAAACGGCGGAGCCATGATTTCCTTTGAGCTACATAATAATTATGACATCAACAAGTTTTTTGAAGGTTTAGAGATGATTGCTCTTGCGGAAAGCTTGGGCGGTGTTGAAAGCCTTGTTTGCCATCCTTCAAGCATGACCCATGCATCTATTCCAAAGGAAATACGTGAAAAGATAGGCATTACGGATACATTGGTCCGCTTGTCGGTGGGTATTGAAAATTATGATGATTTACAAAACGATTTATTTTCTGCTATAGAAGGAGCTCGAGTATTATGAAGTATGATGATATGCAACAACTTATAGGAAACACACCTCTTGTACGCCTTCGCCATTCCGGTTTTCCTGACGGCGTCCGTGTATATGCCAAGCTTGAACTATATAACCCCAGTGGCAGTGTAAAAGACCGAATCGGAAAATATATGATTGAAGATGCTGAAAAAAGAGGTATTCTGGTTCCTGGCAGCACAATAGTGGAAGGAACTGCGGGAAATACCGGACTGGGTATTGCTTTTGCCGCCCTTAACCGGGGTTATCGGTTAATTATGGTGGTGCCGACCAAATTCTCGCAAGAAAAACAGGCTCTGCTCCGCGCTCTTGGTGCGGAGGTAATTAACACACCCCGTGAAGAAGGAATGTTGGGAGCGGAACGAAAAGCAGAGGAATTGCGACAGTCCATCCCTAAAGCCGTTTCACTGGAACAATTCCGAAATCCGTCAAATCCGTTGGCCCATTACGAAACAACCGGTCCGGAAATTTGGACTGATTTGGGGGCGGACATAGATTATTTTGTCGCCGGTGCAGGAAGCGGTGGTACATATGCGGGAATCGTACGTTACTTAAAAGAACAAAAGCGGGATATAAAAGGTATTCTTGCCGACCCCATAGGTTCCACGATGGGAGGAGGAGAGCATGGTGATTATGACATAGAAGGCATTGGAAACGACTTTATACCGGATACAATGGATATGTCTCTTGTGGATGATGTTATAAAGGTCAGTGATGATGAGGCTTTTGCCGAGGCCAGGCTTCTGGCGCGAAATGAGGGTATTATTGCCGGCTCGTCCTCCGGAGCAAATCTTGCAGCGGTACGCAAGCTTGCCATGCGCATCCAGTGCGGCACCATTGTTACAGTGTTGCCTGACAGGGGTGAACGATATCTATCCAAAAATCTGTTTTTGTGAGGTGAATAAAAATGAAAAATAAAGTTTTTCTAGGTATTGTCTATCTTGTATTTGGTGTTTTACTGGCTCTTGGACCTTATTTAATTTTTCCGGTTTGTAAAGCTTCGATGATGGCTATGAGATGCCAGAGCACGGCAAAAGCAGAACTTGTACTGGGTATTCTGACAATTGCTGTGGGTGTTTTGATGCTGTTAATAAAGAATAGGAAATTTAGAATAGGGTTGAATATTGCCGCAATTCCCATTGGAATATTGGCCTTTCTGTTTCCCAATAACATAACGGGTGTTTGCTCCAAAGTACACATGACCTGCCGGGCATTAACCCTGCCCGTGTTAAGCTTAACAGGCATAGCTCTTGTAGTTTTTGCCGGTATAAACACGGTTTACTTGTGGAGATTTGAAAGCAAAGGGGAAATTTATGATGGCATATGCATTAACTTCGAATAGAATCTCCTTTCTAAATCTCAGAAAAAAGTCCTTTCGCACCTTTGCATTAATATTGGTGGTTGCAATCCTGTCTTTTGCACTTTTTGGAGGAACTGTCCTGTCCTTTAGCTTTAGAAACGGGCTTCGCAGTGTAGAAGCAAGGCTTGGTGCAGATTTGATTGTGGTTCCTCTCGGGCATGGGAAACAACAGGAATCCATTCTTTTAACCGGGGAGCCGTCCTACTTTTATTTTAATAAAGAGATTGTCCAAAAGCTTCAGGAAGTTGAGGGTATTTCCAAACTGTCGACACAATTTTACCTCATTTCACTAAGTACAGGATGCTGTTCTCTTCCTGTGCAGATTGTGGGATTTGATCCGGCTACGGATTTTTCAATTCAACCGTGGATTCAAGAAACTCTGGGGGGAAATCTTGAAAACGGTGCTGTTATTGTCGGAAGTGATATTATGATTGAGGATAACAAGCACATTAAATTTTTTGATAAAGAATATCCCGTGGCGGCAAAGCTTGACAAAACGGGGACAGGATTGGATCAATCCGTATTTGCTACTATGGAAACCCTTAAAGACCTATATTCCGGTGCAAAAGAAAAAGGCTTTAACTTTTTGGAGGATACGGATCCTGATACCTTTATTTCATCCGTACTGATTAAAGTTCGTGAAGGGTACAATATAGATCAAGTCATAACCAATATCCGAAGAAAAACGGACGGTGTCCAAATTGTCAGGACACAAAATTTAATTACCGGCATTTCAAAGAGCCTTGGCAATATTATCACCTTTTTTAATGTATTTGCATTGGTGCTTTTGGGCGTAACCTTGGTAATTTTGACGGTGGTATTTTCAGCCTCAGCCAATGAACGAAAAAAGGAATTTGCTATTATGAGGATACTGGGGGCCACAAGGAAAAAGCTTGCTGCCGTTTTGATTTGGGAGTCGCTGTATATCAGTGTGTCAGGCGGTGCTATAGGAACTATACTTGCGGCAATATTTGTATTTCCCTTTAACGTTTTCATTGGTGACAGCATAGGATTGCCTTACATACAGCCTTCTCTTCTTTGGATTATAGCTATTTTACTGGGAACATTACTCGTGGCTTTTTCCCTTGGCCCAATTGCTTCAGCCTATTCTGCCGTTAAAGTCAGCCGTTCCCAAACTTATCTGACATTAAGGGAGGGTGAGTAGAATGCTGCTTGAAGTAAGTAATCTCAGTAAGGAATATATCCGGAGCAACCGGCCGTTTTTCGCAGTCAGGGACGTTCATTTGAAAATGAAAGCAGGTGATTTTGCCATTATTATCGGCCGTTCCGGCAGCGGAAAGAGTACCCTCTTGAATCTAATCGGCGGACTTGTTTCTCCAACGGTGGGTCAGATCAGTATTGACGGCTGCAATATCATGTCCCTGAAGGACAGGGAATTATCTGCGTTTCGCAACTCCTATATAGGCTATATACCGCAAGGACATAGTATTTTATCGAATTTGTCGGTTCTTGATAACGTTCGTTTACCACATTATTTGCAAAAACGTCAAGGAGATGTCGATAAGAGAGCCCTATCGCTTTTGGAGCAGTTTGGCATTGCACATCTGGCCAATGCTTATCCACAGCAGTTGTCCGGGGGAGAACTTAGGCGGGTCACCATAGCCAGAGCACTTATGAATAAACCGAAACTTCTTTTGGCCGATGAGCCTACAAATGATTTGGATGCACAGACTACTTATGAAGTTATGCACCTGTTTTCGGAGATTGCCAATGAAGGTACGGCGGTTCTGCTGGTTACCCATGATCTTAGTACCATTCACTATGGAAAACATGTTTATCGAATGGACAACGGAGAATTAAAATCCCTTAATACATAGTATTCATATAAGTTTAATAAAAAACACTTGACATTGTGTATAGAGAAGTGTAATATTTTTAAACATAGTAATCATATATGATTAATATGAAAAGAAGAGGTGGTTGTTATGGACTTACATATTAGAGAAGCAGAAATATCTGACAGTGCATTGGTGCTCTCGTTCATTAAAGAGCTAGCAGAATTTGAGAGAATGGGCAAAGAGGTCACAACCACTGAAGCAGAGCTTCGGGAATCCCTTTTTCAAAAAAGACAGGCAAATGTTTTAATAGCCGAAATTGACGGTAATCCCGCAGCCTTTGCACTGTTTTATCCAGTATATTCGACCTTTTCCGGACGACAAAACCTCTTTTTAGAAGACCTGTTTGTGAAAGAAGAATATCGAGGCAAGGGTATTGGTAAAGCACTTATGAAACAGCTTGCAAAAATAGCTTTACAAAGGGGTGCGAAACGTCTTGACTGGTATGTACTTGAGGACAATAAAAGCGGCTCAAGGTTTTATAAGCATCTGGGGGCAGCTCCCCTTTTAGACCGGCGTACATATCGGATGAGTGAAAAAAGTTTGGAATCTTTAGCGAACGGAGTGATGACAAATGTCAAAAATAAATTTATCCCTTCCGGAAGTACAGATAAGGGAAATTCGTATTAATTCAATAACGGGTTATCAAGGAGATGCTGAGGAACTTGTAGAAGCCCGTGAATTCGGCTTGAAGGATAAAGAACGTTCCTTTAGCCAATGTCTGGGATGTGCTACCTCAAAAGCGGCTTGTATGACTGTGTTAATTCAGGATGGAGCAGTCATAAGCCATGGTCCGGTGGGGTGCTCATCTTGTCTGCATGAATTTGCCTTTACATATCGGGTGAATTATTCTTTACGCGGTATTGAACGCCCCACACCACGCCGCATCTTTTCCACCAATCTAAAGGAAAAGGATACGGTTTATGGAGGAAATATAAAGCTTGCCAATACCATTCGTGAGGTATATGAACGAACAAAGGCCAATGCTATTTTTGTATTGACCACATGTGCTGCCGGAATTATCGGCGATGATGTGGAGAGTGTATGTAACGAAGCTGAGGAGGAGTTGGGAATACCGGTGGTAGCCATCTTTTGCGAAGGCTTTCGTTCCAAAGTATGGACCACAGGTTTTGACGCAGCTTATCACGGTATTGCGCGCAAGCTAATTCAAAAACCAAGGGCTCAGCGGGATGACATGATTAATGTGATAAATTTCTGGGGCAGCGATGTGTTTGCCGAATGGTTTGCTCCCTTCGGTGCAAAACCCAATTACATAACTCCTTTTTCTACAGTAAACGGATTAAAATATGCCAGCGAGGCTGTTGCTACTGTCCAGGCTTGCTCTACACTGGGAAGCTATCTTGGGGCAGTGCTGGAACAGGATTTTGGTGTTCCTGAAATTCCTGCCGCACCACCCTATGGTATTGCACAAACGGATAGATGGTTCCGGGCGTTGGGAAAGATTCTCGGCAAAGAAGAAATTGCTGAAAAAATCATTGCAGAGAAAAAGAAAGAGTATCTGCCCAAAATCGAAGCCCTACGGGAAAAGTTGGCCGGAAAAACGGCTTATGTAACAGCAGGTGCGGCCCATGGCCATGCGTTGTTGGATGTGCTGGGAGAGCTCGGCATGAAAGCGGTCGGTGCAGCGATTTTCCATCATGACCCCATCTATGACAGCGGACGAGAGGAAAACGACCAACTGGCACAGCGTGTAGCCGATTATGGAAATGTTTTTAACTACAATGTTTGCAACAAGCAGGAATTTGAACTGGTCAATGCCTTAAACCGTATCCGTCCCGATGTACTGCTGGCCCGGCATGGCGGCATGACACTGTGGGGAGCAAAACTGGGCATTCCGTCACTTTTAATTGGCGATGAGCATTACTCCATGGGTTATGAAGGGCTGGTCAATTATGGTGAACGGCTTTTAGAAGTTATCGAAAACGACGAATTTGTAAAAAATCTCGAAAAGCATGCCATCAATCCATACACGAAATGGTGGCTTGAGCAGCCGCCGTATTATTTCCTGAAAGGAGGTGCCGGTAGATGAGTAGATCAGGATTGATTGAACAAGAACGTTTTACCTGTGCAATCGGTGCTTTGCAAACCGTGGTGGCCATTCCGCGGGCCGTGCCGATTCTTCATTCCGGTCCCGGCTGCGGCGAGATGATTGCCGGATTTTTTGAACGGTCAACGGGATATGCCGGAGGATGCACATCTCCCTGCACAAACTTTACCGAGAAGGAAGTTGTGTTTGGCGGAATCAACCGGCTGCGGGATATTATAAAAAATACCTATAAAGTATTGGACACGGATTTGCAGGTGGTGTTGACCGGTTGCACTGCCGGTATTGTCGGAGACGATGTGGATAGCCTGGTTTCTGAATTTGCCGAAGAGGGTAAACCGATTGTATCCGTGGAAACTGCAGGATTTAAGGCCACCAATTTTGAAGCTCACAGTCTTGTGGTTAATGCCATTATCGATCAGTATGTGAGCCGGTTTGAAGATGAGAATAAGCCAAAGTCGCAAAAAAACACGGTGAATCTTATAGCTTCCATCCCGTATCAGGATCCGTTTTGGAAGGGTAATCTGGCCGAATACAAGCGTCTGCTTGCCGGTATTGGGTTAAAGGCAAATGTTTTATTCGGACCCCAGTCAGGAGGGGTAAAAGAGTGGCAGTCCATACCGACAGCCCTTTTCAATATTTTGGTTTCCCCATGGTACGGAAAACCCATTGCGGATCACCTTAAATCCAAATACGGGCAAGAATATACATGGTTTCATCACATTCCCATTGGTGCCAATCAAACGGAGGCGTTCCTAAATCAAGTTGTGGAATTTGCAATCGAGCAAGGAGCCGATATTGACAAGGCAGCAGCCCAGGAGTTTATCCGGCACGAGTCCAATGCCTACTATGAAGAGATTGATAACCTTGCCACTTTCCTTTTGGAGTTTCGCTACGGTCTTCCCAACCATGCCCATATTCTTCATGATGCGGGATATGTTGTTGCACTGTCTAAGTTCTTACTGCACGAGGTGGGAATTGTACCAAAGGAACAATTCATTACAGATGCTACTCCAGAAAAATTTCATGAAGCCATTCGCGCCGATTTGAAAAGCACCAGCGATAAAAAGGAAATTCCACTTTGTTTTGAGCCCGATGCGGGAAAGGCACAGGAGATTTTACGGGGGATCCATCATAACGGCAGAGGTCTTATCATCGGCTCCGGATGGGATAAGGAGCTGGCAAACGAAAAAGGCTATGATTTTCTTTCAGCGGCTATACCTTCTCCTTACCGGTTGGTCATGACAACTAATTACGCAGGATTTACAGGCGGGCTCCGGGTTATAGAGGACATCTACCAGATGGTTCTTTCAACCTATGAGTAGGGAGGGCGGCCGTATGAGTTATCGCATTGGGTTTGCAAGTATTGACGGCACAGTCATTGACCAACACTTTGGTTCGGCCAGATACTGGCAGATATATGACGTGGATAAAGAAGCACATTTTGTGGAGACACGGAAAACGGCTGCCAAATGTCAGGGCCATTGCGAAGGCGGATTTGACCATCTGATTTCAGTGTTGGATGATTGTGATGCAATATTTGTTTTGAAAATAGGTGAGGCTGCGGCAGCTGTTATGATAGCCAAAGGCAAAAGGGTCTTTGAAGCAACCGGTGAGGTGGAAGATATTCTTGCCCGGTTGGTAGGCAGCAACTTGCTTAAGGAAGACAGTTAGGGGGGAATTTTATGGCATTTACATATGAAGATCTGAAAAAAAATCATCCCTGCTTTGCAGCGGGAGCTAAAAACAATAAGGGGCGTGTTCATTTGCCGGTATCTTACGGGTGCAATATTGCCTGCAATTTTTGCAAGCGTGACATCAATGATACGGATAACCGTCCCGGTGTTGCAAGCGGAATTATTACACCTCAGGAAGCTGTAGAGACAGTGAGAAGGGCGGTGGAGCTTTGCCCCGATATTACTGTGGCAGGGGTGGCCGGGCCGGGTGATACCTTGGCAACACCTTACGCGCTGCAAACCTTTCGCCTTATCAAAGAGGAATTCCCCCATATTATAAAATGCATGAGCACAAACGGACTTCTTTTGCCGGAATATGCTGATGAGATTATTGATGTAGGCATTGACAGCCTAACTGTCACCGTTAATGCAGTTGACCCGAAAATACAGGCACAGATTTGCGAGGACATTGTCTATCATGGTAAGTGCTATGAAGGAATTGAAGCCGCGAAAATTCTTATTCAAAATCAACTTGCCGGAATTAAGAAAGTATCCCAATCAGGAATAACCGTAAAAGTAAATACGGTATTGATTCCGGAGATCAATGCGGATCATGTGGTGGAGGTGGCAAAGACTGTTGCACAGCACGGAGCAAAAATCTATAACATCATTCCCCTGATTCCCCAGCACAAGCTTAGCTGGTGCAGCACACCGGGATGTGATCTCATCAGCAAAGTGAGGTCACAAGCCCAAGCTTATATCAATGTATTCCGGCATTGCCAGCGTTGCAGGGCAGATGCTGCCGGAGTTCCCGGCGGTAAGGATATATCCGAAAAGTTATATATTCGTCCTGTAAAATTGGAAAATACCTTTTCCCATGGCTAAAAGCCAGCTTAGCCCAAAACATAAGAGTTTATGAATGCTATTTTTCTATATGCTGAACAAGTTGAAAGTTAACATAATTTAAAACTAAGATAGCTTTGTGGCCTAAAGTTTAAAATGTACTGGTGTAATTTAGAATAATTGAAAAATAAAGTAAATGGCTGCAACAAGTATAACTTGATGAAATAAAGCAGTAAATTTATCAATCCTTTAGGAGGTGGTTTGATATGTGTAGTGACTGTGACATGGCGGAAATGCCCCGATGTATACTTTTAAATTTATTTATAGGAGGAGATTTACATGGCAAACGAATTAGAAAAAACTACATATCGATTTGATACGCAAAGACTGCGGGCGGGCTATGATCCAAAGGAGCATAACTATGCTGTATCGCCGCCCATATATCAAACCACTTCCTTTGATTTTCGCGATGTGGAGCATGCAAAAGCTTTATTTGGACTTCGCGAATTGGGAAACCTTTATACCCGCATTGGAAATCCTACGGTTGCTGTACTGGAACAACGAATCGCAGCTCTTGACGGAGCCAGCGGTGCGGTGGCACTATCCTCCGGTATGGCAGCAGTAAGTTACACTCTGCTCAATGTTGCAGAGGGTGGAGGACGCATTTTGACTTCTCCGTATCTTTATGGCGGCAGTGCGGATAGCTTTAAGAAAGTTTATCCTAAATTCGGCATAACCTTCGATTTTGCTAAAAATATAGAAAATCCTGAAAAGCTTGCGGAAGAGATTAAGCCCGATACCAAAGCAATCTATGTGGAAAGCATCAGCAATCCCAATGGCGTTCTTTTGGACATTGATGCGATTGCAAAAGTCGCCCATGAACATGGTATACCTTTGATTGTAGACAATACGGTTGCAACGCCGTACTTGTATAACCCTATTTCCCATGGGGCTGATATTGTGGTCTACTCTGCCACCAAAGGCTTGACAGGGCACGGAAACGTTATTGCCGGACTGGTACTGGAAAGCGGTAAATTCAACTGGCAGAGCGATAAATTCCCTCAGTTTTCGGAAAAGTATTATACCCTGCGGGATATTAACGATAACAACCGCAGTTTTCTCGAAGTATTTCCAGAAGCTCCTTTTACCGGCAGGATACGCTTTAACTATCTGAATTACTTTGGAGCGGCACTATCGCCCTTTGACGCTTACCTTGTTTTAATCGGATTGGAAACCCTGTCTGAGCGCATTGAAAAACAAGTGCGTAATGCCGGTATCCTCGCGGAATACCTAAAAACTCACAAGTCGGTGGAATGGGTTCGTTATTCCGGTTTGAAGGATAGCCCGTATCATGAGCTGGCACAAAGGGATTTTCCAAAGGGAGCAGGGGGCATCCTGTCATTCGGTTTCAAAGGAACAACGGAGCAAAGGGAGGCTTTCTTGAACTCAGTGAAGCTTTTTAATTATCATGTCAATATTGGAGATGCCCGCAGCCTGATTGTAAATTCTCCGCAGACCACCCATAGTGAGTTGGAACCAGAAGAGAAAAAAATTGCCGATATTCCCGAAAACTTAATCCGCATATCGGCAGGTCTTGAAGATCCGGCGGATTTAATAGCGGATTTGGAACAGGCGTTTGAAAAGGCTAATACATAATTTTGTAAAGGGGTGTGTTTTATCATGAAAGGTTTTATAAAATTGATCAGTGCAATTGCTCTGTTTTCCATTTTTATAAGCTTGTTTTCCGGATGTGGCGCGACGAATACGGGAGGAACCCAGGATAACGGGAAAACGGGGACATCTGCAGTAGAATATAAATATGGAAAAATCGATATTCCAGGTAAAGACGGCTCCCTTTGTGGTGCACCTATCTATATTGCATATGAAAAGGGCTTTTTCAAGGAGCAGGGCTTTGATGTCAACCTTATCTCCGCAGATACCGAAACCCGTAAAATCGGTTTGAACAACGGTACCATCCCGATTGTTAACGGAGACTTTCAGTTCTTTCCCTCTATTGAAAACAATGTGAAGGTAAAGGTGGTGGACGGTCTCCACTATGGATGCATAAAATTGATTGTTCCGAAGGATTCACCGATTCAAGGGGTTCAAGACCTTAAGGGAAAAAAGATCAGCGTTGATGAAATAGGCGGTACTCCCCATCAGGTAGCATCCGTGTGGCTGGAGAAAAACGGAATTTCTGCAAAACAGGAGGACGGAGAAGTTACGTTCCTTCCTTTCTCCGACGGAAACCTGGCAGTGGAAGCCCTGAGAAAAGGGGAAGTCGACGTGGCGGCGCTGTGGGATCCCTTTGGGTCCGTTCAGGAAAAGACGGGAAATTTCCGCGTAATTCTTGATATTTCCAAGGATGAACCTTTTGCCGGAAAATACTGCTGTTTCCTTTACGCTTCGGAAAAGCTGCTTGATGAAAAACCTGAACAGGTTGCCGCATTGCTGCGTGCATATAGGGCAGCTCAAAACTGGATTTCGGAAAACCCGGAAGAAGCCGTCGACATTATAATAAGCGGTAAATATGCACAGATTGAAGACAGAGAATTAGCCATTAAGCTAATAAAGAGCTATCAATATCCTTCTTATGCCGAACGGGAAAAGAATAAAACACAAGTACGCGACAATGTTTACTATTTTGCCGAGCAATTGAACCAAATTGGATATTTAAAGACGGATCCTGATGCTTTCACAAAGGGTGCTTATGTCGAAGTAGACATTAACCTGGGTTCATAACATTCGTCAAAGGTTGTTTCCGCCCGGTGACCAAAAGAATCCGGGCGGAAATAATAAACAACCCACAGGAGGTATTCTGCTATGTACAATTTATTAAAACTACAAAACCTAACATCCTCGGAATTAAAAATAAAGCAACAATATGGAAGACTAAAAACGGTTTCGGCTAAAAATTGGGGTACTAATTTTGCACTGACATTGATTGGGTTTACTGTAGCTATAGCAGCCAATATTATGGTAAAGCAAGTGGCAAATGTGGAAATCAAAACTTATTTTGTTGCAGGAATTCCCTTTACATTTAATTTGCTTTACCGATTGGTCTTAGTAGCGATTATTTTGTTTTATGCCGGTATAGGAATATTTTCATATTCTGATCCTATCCGAAGAGAAAAGTTTTCCAAGCAGGCTCCTTTTCGTTTCGCTTTGGGTCTGGCTATTACAGCTTGGGATATATTAGGAACAAAGCTTCTTTTATTACCGCAGCCGTTTTTTCCGGGACCGGCAAAAATTCTTGAATCCTTTTTGATTGAAGGGGACTTCATTTTACAAAATACCCTTTACTCCATTAAACTTTTTTTGGTGGGATTTACTCTTGGTGTGGTGTTTGGGGTGGGTACGGGAATCTTAATCGGTTGGTTTCCAAAGGTATATTATTGGGTATATCCAGTATTAAAGATTACCGGTGTCATTCCTGCCGTAGCGTGGATGCCCTTTGCACTGACTCTTTTCCCTTCTCCGTTTTTAGCAGCTGTTTTTCTTATTGTAATATGTGCATGGTTTTCCATTGCGGCTCTCACAGCACAGGGCATACAATCCACCCCAAAGTATCAGTTTGAAGTGGCTCGAACACTGGGGGCAAAAACGCCATTTTTAGTATTCCATGTTGCAGTGCCTCAGGCAATGCCCCACATTTTTACCGGCATTTCCAATGCCAATGGTTTTGCTTTTACAACTTTGGTGATGGCTGAGATGATGGGGCAGCCGGGAGGATTAGGGTATTACATAAACTTAAGCAAGGCATGGTCTGCCTACTATAAGGTATTTGCCTCCATTCTCGTTATGGCCGTACTGTTCAGTCTAATTATGAAAATACTGGGGTTGATTCGGGCAAATGTGCTCCGGTGGCAGAAAGGATGGGTTAAGGAATGAGCAAAAACTTATCGGTAATCAGTGATGTTATTTTACATATAGAAAATGTAAATTACACTTATTATGACGACTCCGGAAGCCATGTTGAGGTGCTTCGGGATATCAATTTATCCGTCCGCCGCGGAGAATTCCTTTCCATCATAGGTTCCTCCGGGTGCGGAAAGACGACGCTTTTACGGCTTATAGCAGGTCTTGAGAAACCTGAAACAGGAACCCTGATTCTTAACGGAGAGCAAATCTTCGGACCGGATCCGCAGCGGGGCTATGTTTTTCAAAATGGAGGTCTTTTTCAATGGCTGACTGTTGAGAAAAATATCGCAACCGGACTTAAGGCACGCCATGTTTATAAGGAGAATAAAGACCGTGTGGCACATTATATAGATCTGATCGGACTTAAGGGCTTTGAAAAATCTTACCCTCATCAGTTAAGCGGAGGTATGGCTCAGAGAGTTGCTATTGCGAGGGCTCTTATCAATAATCCCAAGGTATTGCTTCTTGATGAACCAATGAGTGCCTTAGATTCCTTTACCCGTTCCGATATTCAGGATAAATTGCTTGAGCTTCATAAAGAAAATAAAACGACAATGATTCTGGTAACCCACGATGTGGATGAAGCAATCTATCTTTCCGACCGAATTGTGGTTATGACTCCGCGGCCCGGAAAAATCAATGAGATTATGGAGATTAATCTTCCGCATCCCCGCCATCGTGGAGGGACCGAGTTTCTTTCACTTCGCCGGAGTATTTTAGAAAAATTACATCTGGCAAGTGCATTGCCACAACCGGAATATACTATATAGATTATGGAGGATAGAGAGATATGAGTAAAGAAATAAGACAAATCGCTATTTATGGGAAGGGTGGTATTGGAAAATCTACTACTACGCAAAACCTTACCGCAGGACTTGCGGAAAGCGGTAAAAAAATTATGGTGGTGGGATGTGATCCTAAGGCCGATTCTACAAGGCTTTTATTGGGAACCCTTGCACAGCGTACAGTTCTGGATACACTGCGTGAGACTGGAGAAGATGTGAAACTGGAAAATATTATGCGTACCGGATTTTGCGGAATAAAATGTGTGGAGTCCGGAGGACCTGAGCCCGGCGTTGGATGTGCGGGACGAGGGATTATTACTTCCATCGGTTTACTGGAACAGCTGGGTGCCTATGATGATGATTTGGACTATGTATTTTATGACGTACTTGGAGATGTTGTTTGTGGCGGATTTGCTATGCCGATTCGTGAAGGAAAGGCTAAAGAAATTTATATTGTGGCAAGTGGTGAGATGATGGCGTTGTATGCTGCCAATAATATCGCAAAAGGAATTGCAAAGTTTGCTCAAAAGGGTGGAGTGAGACTGGGAGGTATTATATGCAACAGCCGTAATGTCGACAGAGAAATCGATCTTTTAAGGGCTTTTTGTGCAGAACTGGGTACTCAACTGATTTATTTTGTTCCTAGGGACAATGTGGTACAGCGGGCTGAAATCAACAGAAAAACTGTTATTGAATATGAGCCGAATTCTAAGCAGGCCGACGAATACAGGCGGTTGGCAAAAGCGATAGATGAGAATACTCATTTTACAATACCCAAACCCATGTCTCAAGAACGTTTGGAGGAAATTTTGCTGGAATATGGGTTAATGGAATCCCTGAAGGATGATTATCGAATTTGATTGGAGCGGTCGGCAGTTTCTGTTGACCGCTTTATTTAGCGAAATTTCACGAAGTGAAATTACCGAAAATCCAATCCAAATAAAACCGGCCACTCACGCGGAGAAGCACAATATTTCTCAATACGGGGAAGGAACAACGGCCAAAAAGCCTTGACAAAATTGAGCGGGATGTCTGCCGGCCGGTGTCCCTCCGGAATCCTTGGAATGCCGTAGTTCTCGGTGCCAACTGTAGTAGTCACGTATTTGAAAATCTCAAGGATGTCAAAATCTATATTCACACCCATGTGCTGCACGATGCCAGCAGCCAGAGACCATACAGAATATTGATCTTCAAGCAACGGCTTGTTTATAAGGTCGCCATAAAAGTACCTCTTGCCGTTTTTCGCCTGTATGACCGTAAACACCTGTTTTTCACTCAGCCCTTTGATCTCAATGAATTCCTTTCTCAAGCCCGCCTGGCATGAATAACCTGCAAGGGCTCCCAGTGCGCACATAAAAGTCTCAATATGTACACCTCTTGAATCCTTGAATGCCTTCAATAAAGTGTTGAAGATTTCTTTAGCCCCCAGTTTGGCGCCTATCAACGGGTCTTCCTTTCTCTTCTCATTAATCTGGTAGAAAAACACATCATCTATTTTTTCGTAATCACTTCTGCTTTTAGCATTGTTTTCATTCTTTTTTTCTTTCTCATTATTCATCATTTTTCACTCCTGCTATTTGAAATTGGTCTGTTAACCTTAATAGTAAAATGAGACAAAAAACGCCTCTGGCATAATGAAGCCGATACAAGAATTCAGATTTCTAAATTCATTTTGCGTTGGCCTCTATCAGGATTGTTTGTATTCACCGGACTCTTGGCAGACTATGGCATCTATCCTTTTTTTGTCTCAATACTAACACATCTAATCTTTTTATTCAACCAAAAATTTTTTTCCTGTCTATATTTATATAAAACATTAGACTTGTGCAGTAAAATGTAAAACTCTATGCAGCAATCCCTAATTTGGCAACTACATCATCGAGACTTACCTTTTTTCTGCAAAAGAGTATATAAACTTGGCAATACAGACCATATATTGTTTGTAGAAATACCCTATGGTATTTGGAAAAAGTGCGAACCGTAGATGCCCAAATGAATTGGGATATAATTAGTCGAGTAGAGGAAATTATTGAAAAAATACTGGAGCAGGTATATACTGTGTATTAGCTCAAATATATATGGATGATTATCCGACATTGCCAACAATCACTGTTTTAAAAGCTGATGGGATAAACCGGATTAATAAATGTAATAGAGCCGGTGTCTGTTTTAACGCTGATGATTACAACATCTCATTGGTTTGAGAAATAGATGTAATAACAGAGTCCGAGATAAAAAGGGAGATATGGGCCTGATGCTCCTTGTTATTGCGTATAAGGGAAATTGAATGAAACCGAAATGTTATATAATTTGAGGAGTAGGTGTTTAAAATGGAAATCTTGGATATTGTTGATGAATACGGTAATCCGACAGGAAAAATGGTGGAACGCAAAAAAGCTCATGAGGAAGGCATAATGCACAGGACATCCCATGTATGGATTCTAAGAAAAAAACAGGGTAAGGTCCAGGTTCTGCTTCAAAAAAGGGCTGAAACCAAAGAATCATTTCCAGGATGTTATGACATTTCAAGTGCCGGTCATATCCCTGCAGGAATGGATTTTGTTGAATCTGCCATAAGAGAGCTGCAGGAGGAATTAGGCATTTCAGTGTCTGCTGATGAACTTATATTCTGTGGAGACAGAACTGTAATCTGGGATGATAGTTTCTGCGGTAAACCTTTTCATGACAGGCAGTATACGCGGGTATTTATTCTGTGGCGGGACCTCGATGAAGGAGATTTTATTCTTCAAAAAGAAGAAGTTGACAGCTTGCTTTGGATGGATCTGGATGAGTGTATAACAGCAGTTGAAAATAACAAGATTGTGCACTGCATATTTCCCGGTGAACTGAAAATGGTTAAAGAGGGTATAAAAAATTCGGATAAGAGACTTTGAATTTCATAAATCAAAGGAGTCTTGCCTTTTTTGCCAAATATTAAAACGATATATAACACGATAAATTGCCGAGTATTATAGGCGGGAGGAGTTAAAAGCCCTATGGTTATACTAATCGCGGACGACGAGAGTGACATCCGAAACTTAATAAAAATCAGTCTCGAGGAAAATGGATATACCGTCCTGACGGCGCAAAACGGCAAGGAGGCATGGCACATTCTTACGACACAGGAGGTTCATCTGGCAATCCTTGATGTAATGATGCCGGTGATGGACGGATTCAACCTGCTACGTAAAATACGGGAACACAGCACCATTCCCGTCATTTTCCTGACCGCGAGGGCAGATGATATGGATAAAGTGCTGGGACTTGGACTGGGGGCGGACGATTATCTTGCCAAACCCTTTTCCATTGCCGAGTTAGTGGCTCGCGTAGGTGCACAACTAAGAAGAAACAATGAGTATCTATCACCAAAAGAAAAATCCAACACAAGCATTACATACGGAAATTTGACTATAGACAAAGAAAAATGCTGCGTCTTTAAGGACGGAGAGCTGATTGAGCTTGGTGCAAAGGAATACAAGCTGCTGCTGCATTTTATGGAGCACCCGGAGAAGGTTTTTACAAAGAAGCAGCTTTATGACGCGGTATGGGACGAGGAATACTATTTTGACGACAATACCGTAATGGTGCATATCAGCCGAATCAGGAACCGGATTGAGGACGACCCGCAAAAACCAAAGTATCTGAAAACCATTCGGGGCATCGGTTACAAGCTCCATTATACCGGAGAAAAGTCATGAAAAGAAAACTGTCCAATCAATTTTTCAGAAATTTTCTGGTGATATTCTTACTGACGATACTGGATATAGTGCTCGCGTTTGTGTTTTTGTCCTTTGCCAGCCGATTGATTTCAGGCTCTCTGGCCAAAAACCGGTATCCTGCCGCTGCGATTATAAAAGAGGATTATAATCAGATTGACGCATCCGCTGTTGTTGAAAACGGTGGCGGCGTACAGGTTGTGGATAAGGAATACCGTGTTGTTTATTCAAGGGGCCTTGACACCATCGGAAAGGATAAATTGACTATTGAGGAATTTACGGCATTTTTAACGGAAAGCAAAAGTAAGCCTTACCATTATGATATTCTATACCATCCAGAGGGCGAGTTTTGGCTGATTGTTACTTTTCCGACATCCATCCGGCTGGATTTTTCCCTGGTGTATAATAAAGAGGCTGCCGCAGGTGAATTTATGCGGTCGGGTTTGGTCATTGCTTTCGTGGTGCTGATTTATCTTCTGATACTAGCACTTTTCACATTTATCTATTCAAGGATTACAGCTGCGAGTATAACCGTACCTCTTAAAAAGCTCTGTGACGGTACCAGGCTTTTGCGGGAAGGCGATTATTCCGTACGGGTGGATTTACGCCTGAAAAATGAGTTTGCTGAGCTTCAGGATACCTTTAACGATATGGCAGCGCGGATAGAGCATGAAATTTCCCTTAGAAAAAAGTCAGAGGAGGATAGGCGTCGGTTGATTCTCGACATCTCCCATGACCTTAAAAATCCTATGTCCAGCATACAGGGATATGCGGAGCTGCTCATGAAGAAGAAAGATATGACCGAGCAGGAATGTGATGAACACCTCAAAGTCATTCTTAATAACAGCAAAAGGGCCAACCGGCTTCTTACCGAGTTGTTCGAGCTTTCACAATTAGACAGCCCTGAGTTTTCATTAAAGCTTGTAAAAACAGATATCTGCGAGTACCTCCGGCAAATATGCGGCGAGCTTGTGCCGCAGTTGGAGCGTGAAGGTTTTGAATATGAGTTCAATATCCCTGAAGACAGTGTTTTTGTGATGCTGGATACCGACCGCTTTAACCGGATTATTCAAAACCTGGCGAACAATGCGATGCGGTACAATCCTGCGGGGACACTGGTTACAGTAAGTCTTACGGTACAGAATCATCAGGTGTTTATTGATTTTAGTGACGATGGAATCGGCATACCGGATAATATAGCAAGCAACATATTCAAGCCTTTTGTCCGGGTAGATGATTCCCGCAACTCCAAAACCGGCGGCAGCGGATTGGGGCTTTCCATAGCGAAAAAAATAGCCGAGGCCCACGGAGGAGATTTGACTTTACTTGCCGATAAGAATAAGGGCAGCACCTTCCGGATTACGATTCCTGCAATTTAAGGTAAATTATATAAAACGGAGTAGATTATTTAAGGTAAATTTAAGATTCATATCAGCTGTATTACAGGTTCGATTGTTATGATAATAATGAGCCTGAAATACAGCTGATTTTATTTTTAGGAGGGGTGTTATGACACAAGAACAAAGCAAATGCAAAAACTAGAGTCATGATTGGATATGCTGAGGTGATGAGTAATGAAGTATGAACCGACCCATTTAGAGATTTTTCTAACAAGGATTGTATTTTTCCTTTGCGGTAAGCCTGTCTACCGGACATTCGCGGACCGGCTGCCCCTTGATGGCGGGGAGCAGGTGCTTGATTTCGGGTGCGGCATGGGAACGGTTGCTTACTACGCCGCAAAAAAGCTGACCCACGGGCATTTGACCTGCCTTGACATTTCCGAGCGGTGGCTCAATGCCTGCCGAAAGACTCTTCGCGGCTATGGGAATATCAGTTTTTTGCTATGGGAATCTTTGCAGCTTGCAAATGAAAGCTTTGATGTAGTGTACTGTCACTTTGTTCTTCACGATATTTCGGAAAGTGAGTTGGAAAGAGTCATCCCTGAACTGGCTGGGTGTCTTAAACCCGGGGGTGTATTGGTTTTCCGCGAACCGTTTAATGAAACGAATAAAATAAGCCTTATCAAACGTCTGGTAGAGCAAAACAGGCTAATTTCCAAGGACAGCCGCATCACCGATATTCCGGTGATGGGGAATGCCCTGGAATGTGTATATATCAAAAAATAATGGAGGTGTACTTATGATTCAGACAATACTATTTTTCATATTAACTGTGTTGGCAGTCTTTACGTTTGCAGTACTCTTGATTAGGACGGTTTATTGTGCCATTATGTCCAGGATGAAAAAGATCAGCCTTAAACATCTTATTCGCCTGAGAAAAACAATGATATTCTTTGTGGTGACGATTGCTTTGAATGCGGGACTGATTACCCTTTCTCAGCTTACCGCTTCCACTCCACGTATTGTTGACGAATACGGAAACACGCCCCCAAACAGCATTGCAGAGCTTATAGAACTTGAGCTGAACGGAAGGAAGCAGTGGATAAGCCTGAGAGGTTGGGACAAAAACGCACCCGTTCTGCTCTTTCTGGCGGGCGGCCCCGGCGGTACGCAGATGGCAGCGGTGAGGCATGAGCTTGCGGAGCTTGAGAAACATTTTGTCGTTGTCAATTGGGATCAGCCCGGCTCCGGAAAGTCCTATTATGCCCAGAAAACGAAAAACATTAAAGCTCAAACCTATATTCAGGATGGTCACGCTCTGACTGAGTATTTAAAGGAGCGCTTTTCCCAGGAAAAAATCTATCTGGTGGGTGAATCATGGGGCAGTGCTTTGGGGATTTTCCTTATCTCTACGTACCCGGAGTCCTATCATGCATTGATCGGCACAGGCCAAATGATAGACTTTGCCGAAACCGAGCGGATGGATTATGCAAAAGCCATGGAAATTGCACAAACCAAAGGGGATACTGCTCTCATAAAGCGGCTTATAGCAAACGGTGAACCACCCTATTACGGAGATGACGTGACATGGAAAAGTGCAGTATACCTGAACTATCTCAGTGCTTATATGGCAAGCAACCCCAAAATTCACAATCCGGGCTACAACACCTTAAGGGACATCGGTTCCTCCGAATATGGACTGCTTGACAAAATCAACTTTTTCCGTGGCATCATCAACACATATAACCATGTGTACCAACAGCTTTATACCATCGATATGAGAACGGATTACACTAAACTTGATGTGCCTGTCTATTTCTTCCTGGGCCGGTACGATGTCAATGCGCCCACAGTGCTGGTCGAGGAATATATGCAAGTTCTGGATGCGCCCGATAAAAAAATTGTATGGTTTGAGCATTCCGGTCATAGTCCATGGATCAACGAGCCGGAAAAGTTTGTAAAAGAGTTATTGTCATTATTATAGCGATCTCGGATTGATCTGTGCTAAAGGAAAGCATTATAATTCTTAAGAATCCGAATGTAGAACAAGAGTTAATGGACACAAAAAAATTATGAATAATATTATGCTTTGTCCTTTTATTTACATAAATGACTATGGTATAATTAAAATAGTAAATAAATTTTCTAATTTTGCCGTTAAAAGTATCAGCAACTCTTAGGTCATTAAATTTCAGCCTTTGAAAGGAGAATACGCAAATATGAGAAGATTAAGAAGATTTGCAGCAGCACTTCTGACAGTAGTATTAATTCTTACTTCTATGCCTGCGGTATTTGCAGATACTTCAGCTACAATAGCAAACGATGAAAAGGCTGCAGCATTAAAAGATATGGGTCTCTATGTAGGCAGGGATACAAACTACTCTACAAATGATTTGGAGAATCCATTGACAACACAGGATTCATTGATTTTTTTAGCAAAATTATTTGGTTACAACGATGCTGCTAATGCTTTAACACAGGATCAGGTAGCTGATGCATTGGCAAAATTTGATGATGCTGACAGTATATCTGAATATGCCAGGAATGTAGTTGCCTATTCAGCAGCAAATGATATTTTGTGCGGCTCAATTCAGGATGGTAAATTGATTATAGGTGCTAAGGATACTGTTACAGCTGCCAGATTTGCAACATTCATGCTCAAGCAAATGGGTTATACTGTTACAGATTACAAGGTATCGGTTGAAAGGCTTGCAGAAACTAAAGGAAGCAAGGTTGATGCAACTTTAACCGGTGATTTAACCAGAGGTGATGCGATTGGCGTTATGTATGGTGCCCTAACTGCTGAAAAGGCAAGCGGAAAGACAGTTATTGCCGATATTATCGGCGACAATGCTGACTTAAAGAAAAAGGCCGAGAAGATGGGATTATTGGATGATACCCCTGTAGATACTATGGACTTGGTTGTTGAATCGGTTAGTGTTTTGAACTGTAAGCAGATAAAAATCAAATTTAACCAGGAAATGAATAGAAAGTCGGTTGAATCTGCGGAGTTCTATGAAATATATGATAAGGGTGAAGATGAGGGCAAGATTGAACTTGGTGATAACAGTATTTCCTTAGATGATGATAAAAAACAGTTATTATTACTTTAAATAAAAATGTTTCTGATAAGTTGACGAACTCATCTAAAGCAAAAGTAATAGTTAAGAAAAAAATCAGAGCAGTTAGTGGCAGTAAATTAGCTGAAGATGCTGTATTTGATAAAGTCTATGTAGAAGACGGTATTATTCCCACAATTATAAAGGCTGAGGCTAAAGGAGAGCGACTTATAAGAATCACATTTTCAGAGCCTGTTTATGACAACGATAATGATAATTCAATTTCTGTAGATAAACTTTAAGGTTGTAAGCGGAACATATGAATATTACGTTCAGAAAGCTACTTTGGACCATAATGTTATTAACCTGGAACTCGGAACAAAAATGATTGAAGGTCCTGTAACTGTTTTTGTTAATAACAGCGGCCTGGATAAATCATATGCCATTGTTGACTATGCCGGATATAAAGTATTCAAGACAAGTAGAACATTTGACTATGTTAAGGATACTTCCGTACCGGTTGTTACTGTAAAATCAGCAAATCATGACAAAGTTGTTCTCGGTTTTTCGAAGCCGGTCAAGGGCACAAATATCAAGTTGTATCATACAGTAATAAACGATGAATCTAGAGAGGCAACAGCTACAGAGACTGACTATACAGATGAGATTACATTTACATATGACAAGAAAACGAAGGACGGATTGCGAAGCGGAAGTGTTAAACTTTTCCTGGTAAACAGCGATGAAGATGATGATTATAAGTTGGTTGATGCTTATGGTATAAAAGTACCGGACCAGACTCTTATTTGTGAAATTGCATTGGATGAAAATTCTCTTGTTTTTACCTCCGGCAGTGTTGAAAATAACGTAAGTATTGAGTTAACATTTAGTGAAGAACTGGATAAAGACACTGCAGAAAATAAGGATAATTATCGGCTAAAGAGGGTTAGAGACAATAAAGAGATATCTTTCTCAATTAAAATAGATCCTGATAAAGCGGAAAAAGTTACACTGTTACCGGATTCAAAATTAGAAGATAATACCGGATATGAGGTGCTGATTTTAGATGCTCAGGATATCTATGGGAACAAAATTTCGCGATATTACACTTTTAATTTTACGACCCTGGATTTAGGCTATCCGGTGGTAATTAATGATCCAAGGATTAATCCGCATTGTTTTGCGAAACCTCAAAAGGGTGAGATTACTATTGTATTTTCTGAACCTATGAATGAAGCACAAATGCTTGATAAAGGCAACTACATGGTATCGCTTAACGGAGACAATAATAGCTATAAGGCTTTAGGCAATGATGATTCAGTTAGAAAGGTTGATGACAGAACAGTTAGAATTTATTGTAGGGAACTTGAAAATAAGAATGACCCCACTATCAGGCCTTATGTTAAGATAGCTCCAATCATGGATCTTGCGGGAAATAGACTGAATAACAGTATTAATGCTTACACTGTTGAGAGTATCGGCGGGCTAGACCCGGCAGTCGTAACAGTTAAATCAGCAAAGGAAGACAAAGTTGTTCTTGGCTTTTCGAAGCCGGTCAAAGGTTCACACATAAAGTTATATTTTGACTATGGCAATGAATCCTATGTCTCAGACGTTTCAAAGTCAGACTATACAAATGAGATTACATTTAGATTTAGCAGATTACTACCGGTTGGGAATCTTAAACTTTTTCTGGTAAACAGCCAGGCTGAAGATGAAAAGTTAGTTGATATTGACTACATATATGTGCCGGATCAGTCTCTTGTTTGTGAGGTTAAAGAAACACCGACCCCAACTCCAACTCGTAATCCTTCAACTCATACTAAGACACCAACACGTACTCCAACAAATCCTCCGACTACTCCTCCGACTACTCCTCCGACAAATCCTCCAACAAATCCCCCAACTACTCCTCCGACGGCTACTGCTACTCCTGTTGTTGATCAAACATGTCCTGAGCTAGTAACGGATCCTGAGAACATTCAGTATTGTTGTACGGTACCTGAAGAGGGTTTTATTTACATTGTATTCTCTGAAGCTATGAATGAAGATCAAATGCTTGATAAGGAGAACTACCAGGTATCAATTGATGAAGGAGAAACTTTTATAGCGTTGGGTAATGATGATTTAATTACCAAAATAAATGAATGGACAGTTCGAATTTACTTCAAGGACTTTAAGGGTATGAATATAGCTCCTTGGGTGAAGATAGCTCCGATCACGGATCTTGCAGGAAATAAATTGTACGGTACCGATGAGCCTTACGTTTTGGAAGGTATTGAGCCGGAATATGTCTGTATTAATGAAGCTTATTTAATAGCTTCTAACAAGATAAAGATTATATTCAATAAGGAGATGGAAACCGTCGAATTGAGTGATATTGTAATTCAATTAACAACTCAGGATTTAGTTTATGCTACGGGCTGTGAATCAAATACTGTTAATTCTTTGGGACAAACGGAAGTGGTTTTAGAATTGCCTATTGATGAAGAAGGCGGTGCGGGAGAACCGATTTACATTTATACTGCCGAAAATACATCTTCAGCATCGAAATGGGGCAGTAAGCTTGTGCCGGGCGATTCCCGCAGTATTCTTAAAGACTGAGCACCTCCTGAGTTTGTTATGTGGGATCATGATAATGATGATGCAATTTGCTGGTATTGCTAAGATTATTATAATTTACTCTTGTAAGGGATTGATTTTTCGCACCTGGTTTTAAAGTAACTGATTTGTTGAAGCCTACGTCAAATATTGGATTGTATATTAAAAAACTTCTAGGAACTGGGTTCGGTATTCAACCGGACTCAGTCCTTTTTTGGCCTCCTGGAATGAGAAGGAACTCGATGTCCCGGGCTTTTATTATTACGCTTAAACTGAATTTATTAAAGCTGTTTTTTGACGGATACACAACTTTTGCAGCTCAATTATTGTATAATTTATTTGCAAAGTAAATCTTGTAACGTAAAATATAGAGTGCAGCGCAAGGTGGAGATTACTGAAAAGTTATATGTGAATATTGAAAGCTAAAGCCTGCAGGGCAAAATGTGAAATGAAAATAATAACGAAGAGTATATGAAGAGAGGATTATGGATGGATTCGTTAATTATAAAAAATATTTTAAAAGATTGCGTTCTTTGTCCCAGGGAATGTCATGTTGACAGAACCGGCGGCAATAGAGGATACTGCAAAACTTCCGGTGAGTTAGTGGTTGCAAGAGCGGCACTTCATATGTGGGAGGAACCTTGCATATCAGGGAAAGAAGGCTCCGGTACGGTATTTTTCTCCGGTTGCGCGATGGGGTGTGTATATTGTCAGAACAGGAACATATCAAAGGGTTTGGCAGGGAAGATCATTAAAATTGAAAGGCTTGCAGAAATCTTTCTTGAGCTTCAGGAGAAGGGAGCCAACAATATCAATCTGGTTACTCCAGGCCACTATGTTCCGCATATTATAGAGGCTTTAAATATTTCGCGCAAAAAAGGACTGATTATTCCTATTGTATATAATTGCAGCGGGTATGAGAAAGTAGAAACCTTAAAACTGCTTGAAGGATATATCGATATATATTTGCCCGATTTAAAATATATGTCGGATGAGCCGGCAATAAAGTACTCCAATTGCAAGAATTATTTCACGGTTGCAGCGGCGGCAATAGAAGAAATGGTTCGACAGGTAAAAGAAACAAGCTTTGATGAGCGGGGTATAATGCAAAAAGGTGTAATAGTAAGGCACCTGACATTACCGGGGTATCTTGAGGACTCAAAAAGGATTATAAAATACTTATATGAGACTTACGGAGACAGGATATTCATTAGCATTATGAATCAATATACTCCGATAGTAAAGAATACGGTATACCCTGAGCTTAACAGAAAGATAACTGAAGAAGAATATGAAGAACTTGTTGATTTTGCAATAGAAATCGGGTTGGAGAACGGATTTATACAGGAAGGGGAGACAGCTTCGGAAAGCTTTATCCCGGAGTTTAACGGGGAAGGTGTATAGATGCAGGATCAATTTTCAAAGGAATTTGATGTCAAGGCTTTATATAATATACCGATGAAGTGATGCTTTTAAGAACTCATTTTTTAAATTTAACTTAATTTTTGATTTGATAAGAAGGGAGCTAGTTAAATGTATAAGAAAAAACTCTTGTGGATCATAATTGCGATATTTTTTACTTTTTTGATTGCTGCCTGCAATGTGGGAGAAAACGAAAACAGCTCGCCGGTTGACGACTTAGAACCGATAAATACGGCAACAGGCGTATCACCAACCGATGATCAAAATGCCATAGATGCCCCCATTACTGCAGAATTACTCGGCTTTGAGGGCGGTAACATAGGTGCAGGAGGCCTTGTTTGTAATGGAAGGGACAGCTATATATATTATCGCAGCGAAAGCGACGGTTGGAAGCTGTATAGAGCAAAACCTGACGGCTCCGAAAAAAAAAACTCAGTGATCGTCTGCCGGAGTATATCAATGTTCTTGGAGGATGGGTATATTTTTGCGATTATACCGATGATTTTTCAATTTATAAAGTAAGAACTGACGGCACTGATGAAATAAAGCTTGTTGATGGATACTGCAATAATCTCTATGTTGCTGAAAGCGGAATGTACTTTGACATGCGTGATGAGAATAATTCTCCACAAATCTACCGTGCCGACCTGGACGGTAAGAATATGACAAGGCTCTTGCCGGACGCATCTTTGATGTATTACTATAAAGACAAGATTTATCTGGGGCCAAGGCAGCTTAAAGTATATGACATTAAGACAGGAACAGAGAAAGGACTTATAGAGACATATGTCCATAATGTTTCCGTTGATGACAGCGGGATTTATTTCTGGGCTGCAGACAAGGGAGAATTTCACCGCTTGGATCCGGACGGTGACAATGACACAATAATTCTACGCGGGGGCGATTACTTCAATTATAGTGGTGGAAACCTCTACTATATGGGCATAGGTGAAAACAAAAACGGTCCATGCCATACGATAAACTGCTTAAATATAGCTACAAACAAAACAGAAATTTTACTGGAGGAAGCAAACGAATATTTTAATGCACATGGCGAATGGATTGGTGTTACGTTCAAGCAGTTTAATGAGCATCCGGAAACAATCGATCCCAAGCTTATTAAGCAGAATGAGGCAGGAGAGGTATTTGTCGGCTATAATGAATCGGTGGGATACGTTTATGTTACAGGAGAATATCTCTATACACGTGCTTCACTGCGTGAGAGTATTCTTGTAAACGGAAAACCGGACTGCATCGCCAAAATTGATGACGGAGTAACAATTTGGGATTGAACTGCCTGGAAGGGTATAAATAGATGTTGGAAGGCTTCTGTTGAGCTAACAAAGATGATAATCAAAAAGATATTGTATATTGAGATATCGTTGGATGAACATGGTTGGGCAAACGTTGATGAGCTGATTGCAGGTATTGCCAAGGAAAAGGAATTTAACATGGAAATCCTGGAAGAGATTGTACGCACGGATGACAAGCAGAGATATTCTTTTAATGAGGATAAGACTTTGATACGTGCAAATCAGGGACATTCCGTTCCTGTGGATGTGGAGCTGGATGAAGTAGTTCCGCCGGATATATTATGGCACGGTACGGGAGAGAAATACGTTAAATCCATTGATGTGCAGGGATTAATACCGAAGAGCAGGCTGTATGTTCATTTATCGAAGGATAAAGAAACAGCAATCAAGGTGGGAGCCCGTCATGGAAAACCAGCGCTTTATTGTGTAAAAAGCGGAGAAATGGCCGGGGATGGATATAAGTTTTATTTGTCCAAAAACGGTGTCTGGCTGACAAAGTCAGTCCCGGTGAAATACTTGGAAAGAGTCGAGGCTTCGGCAGATACATAGAATGCACGTACCTCATAATAACACAAACTATTGGGACAGTAGGGCTTACCGAAAGAAATAAAAACAAAGCGGAAGGGATACACCCTTCTTAAATTGTCGTCGGCAATACCTCAGGGTCCTTGCAGTCGGTGAAAGGATTGTTTGCAACCGGCTGGTTTTTTGAATTGCTGAGGTTTTCATAAACCTTTACGTAAACAGCTGAAAATACCGCACGGTCTCCAACACGAACCATCAGTTCGGCCTCGGATGTATTCTTTAGCGTCGCGGCCTTGCTGCTCCAGTCCCCGTTATTGGGATCTGAATTTAGTAATTAAAAGAAAAATTAATAGAAAGACATGCGAAAACATTCATGGAGCTTTGTGGCAGGGAAGTAGAAGATATCAATCTGCTTACTTCAAGCATAAGTAATTGTATCTTGAATTGCCACTTATCCGGGAAGTTATAACAAGGAACTTCTGATTGTAGAAAGAAAAAGGGATGGCAAGCCGTTTGAACTGCATACTGATCTTGGGGATATCGTCCGGTATTATCGACGTTTGATGAATGCTTATCTTTTCAATGGACTGGGTTTCGGTTTGGCACTCCTGCTCAACTTTTTTATACATATTCCAATAACTGTCGACATCCTGTTGGCGGCATTCTCAGTTTTCTATCTGGTACCGGCGTTCTATTACGCAGTTGTGATTCATCGTGTGAATGACAGCAGGAAAACCTATGGATAATTCTTAATGTGTTCTATTCTATTGCAGCATGGGCAAGTTATAAGTAATGTTCTCTTTGATTTGAATTAAGCAGATTTTAGTTTGTAAGATGCTTGGAATAGCAAATGCTCCTATTTAAGAGGTGCTAATGACATTTTGAACTTGACAACAAATCAACATAAATATATAATGAGTATATACTCAATGAGTGGTGAGTCAATTATGGGAGAATCTACACGACAAATTCAAAAATTGAATACTCGTAAAAAAATCATTGAAACCGCTTACAGAATTTTTGCTGAAAAAGGTTTTTCGGTTCCCTCAAGCGTTATTGCAAAAGAAGCGGGAGTTTCACACGGTTCGATATTTGCCCATTTTCCAACCATGAATGATTTAACGGTTAGTGTGTTGTCAGATTTTGGAGATAAAATAGGGACAAGATTGCATGAGCTTGCAAAAAATTGTGACAGCACAGAGAATCTATTGAAAGAGCATTTGAAGGTTTTAGAAGAATACGAAGCATTTTATTTCAGATTAATTACGGAAAAGAATATGTTACCGGAAGAAGCAAGATATACTTTTGCAGCTGTTCAATCAACTGTGGCCTTTCATTTCAGCATTGTCATAGAGAGGGAAATAGAGAAAGGGACAGTCAAAAAACTTCCCACTCATATGCTGTATAATACATGGCTTGGTCTGGTTCATTATTATCTGATGAATAAGGATTTCTTTTCAGATTCTAATGAGTCAGTTATAAAAAGATACGGTGAGGAATTACTGTCTACATATCTAAAACTAATTAAAATTTAAAGGAGGAATATAAATGAAAACCTGTATTGCTTGCGGTATGCCTATGAAGGATATTTCAGACTTTGCGGCAAACGATCCCGGTAAAGATTATTGCGTTCACTGTTCACGTCCCAACGGTTAAATGCAGTCTTTTGAAGAAAAGAAAGAGAGCCTTACCAAATTTATTGTAAAAACGCAGGGGGCTGATGAAAACGTTGCCCGAAAAATTGCAGAAAACATGATGCGCAAGTTGCCGGCATGGAAGGAATATTTTGATTAAATTTAAAATAACCAGGTTCTTGCGTTCCCTTCCTGTAAGTAATACATATTGTTGACTTCATAAATAATATGATGATCACTCAGGGTAAACCATATGTAAATACTCACAATACCTCTTTTGGCAAATGGTGTGACTACCATGGGTCTTGGCTGCAGACCTAATTATACTGGTCTAAGCTTTGAAGCAGGGCCGAAAGTAAGTAATGAGTACCTTGGTAAGACTGTAATTTCAGTTAAAATGGCCTGCTTCTGAATTCCTTATCAAAATATTGATATTTCTGATATTGAAATTATCTTATGATAAAGTTATTATTAAAGAGAATTTGTTATAAACATTTATAGATTAAAAGAGGTAAGGAGTATCCAAAAAAATGAATAATGATATAAAATATCCACTCTATGAGACCACAGTCTTTGAGAATTTCCGGATAATGGTCGAAAATGTAGCCGCGAAATATCCCGACAGAATAGCATATTCCTATAAAAAAGATCCACATGATACAAAAACTGTTGATGTAACCTTCAAAGAAACTCGTGACTATGTACGGAATATGGGTACAGAACTGATATCTTTGGGGTGTACAGATAAAAAAGTTGCTATTGTAGGTGAAACATCATATAACTGGATCTGCAGTTATTTTTCTCTGATAGCCATTGGAGCGATTGTGGTTCCCATAGACAAGGATATGACTCTTGAGGAATTAACGGGGATACTCAATTTTGCCGAGTGTGAATATATTGTCTACAGCACTTCTGTTGAAGAAAAAATCATGAAAATCGGTGACAGTGCTCCCACTTTAAAAAACTATATATGCATGGGTGAGCCAAAAATGGAGTCCGCTCTCAGGCTTTCGGATCTGGTTGAAAAGGGTAAAGAAAAATTCGAAAACGGCGATAATTCATACTATGACTATGAAATCGATCCTGACAGGCTTGCAACCATCGTATTCACATCGGGGACAACAGGCAAAGGCAAGGGCGTTATGCTTTCTCAAACAAATATCGTTTCAGACATGACACAGGGCATGTATCTTTTTAGTATAACCCCCAAAACCATGGCAGTGCTTCCACCGCATCATACCTATTGTTCTACGGTGGTTTTTGTCGGGCATTTTTCCCAGGGTTGCACTACCTTTATTAACAGCGGACTTAAGTATTTCATTAACGAAATAAAAGAGCAACAGCCAAGTCATCTTGTTCTGGTACCGTTGTTTGTGGAAACCCTTTATAAAAGGATATGGACCACAGCTGAGAAAAGCGGAAAGGCAAATATTCTGAGGAGAATGATAAAGATCAGCAATTTCTTAAGGAAAATAGGCATTGATTTACGGCGCGTTTTCTTTAAGAGCATACTGGAAAACCTTGGCGGAAAGCTTGAGATGATCATTTCGGGCGGTGCAGCCATAAATCAGGATATAATTGACATGTTTGATGCCTTGGGTATAACTATTCTTAACGGATATGGAATAACCGAATGTTCACCTCTGGTTTCTTGTAACAGAAACAAGTATCAGAAGAAAGGAAGCGTCGGCATTCCTATCATAGGTGAGCAGGTTAAAATTAAAGACCCTGATGAAAACGGGGAGGGAGAGATCTGCGTAAAGGGACCCAATGTTATGCTCGGTTATTATAAAAATCCTGAGGCTACTGCCGCAGCGTTCGATGAAGAGGGTTACTTCATGACAGGAGATTATGGAAAGCTCGACGATGAAGGCTGGTTATACATTACCGGCAGACGGAAGAATATCATTATACTGAGTAACGGTAAAAATGTATATCCAGAGGAGGTCGAACAAGAGGTTCAGAGGATAGAAGGCGTTTCAGAGGTGGTTGTTTATGCCGGAGAAACAAAGAAACAGAGCAATAAGGAAGTTATCGTTGCCGAGATATTCCCGGATTACGAATTACTCAAATTAAAAGGTATTGAAGGTGCGGAAGCTATCAATGCATATTTTAATAAAGAGATAAAGAAGGTAAACAGCAGAATGGCACCGCATAAGACCATCAGAAAGGTGAAGATCCGCGAAGAGGAATTTGTTAAGAATACTTCAAAGAAAATACTCCGCCATGCCATTGATAAGAGTATCGAATAATGAAGAACTAATCGAGAACTGAGACGGTGGTACGGCTTTAGGGCAAAAATCCAGATGGACATTACACACAGCATGTATCGAAGAGGTAAAGAGAGACATAGGCTTACCGAGATATAATGCTCTTAATGCGGTAGAAGAATAGAAATAGTCGAGAAAGCATCCGACGGCAGAGAAAGTTGAAGCATAATTCAACAGTAGCCTAGGATGCTTTTTATTGAAATAGGGCAGTATTGTGCGTCAAAGTACTATATCTTGCAATTTTATTTGACTATTGTTAGAATATACTTACACAACTCCAAGAGAATTATGAAAGTATAATAGAACAACTCCGTAGAAATTCTGTATGAACTCAACAGAGATTTTCAGTGTAACGACAGCAGCAAAAGTTGGATGATTTTGGTATCGTAAAGCATGAAACAAAAGTGCCAATTTTACGAATACCTGCCATAGCATTTCTGTATCTGTTAGGAAAAGCAGAATCAGACGGACAAAATGGGAAAATGTAATATAAAGAATTAATCTTGAAGCTCACTTTAAAAAGTGGGCGTTATTTTATGTTCAAATAAGTTCCTCAATATCATTTTCTGACGTTTATGCTCAGATAGTTATACCGCAACGAGGTTCTGGCGGTTAATTGTGTTGATTGGTAATTGTGAACATAGTTTAATATTTAATTTCTCCGAAAATTGTGCAAAGCGCACAATGATTTTGTATTGACATTCCTAACAAATAGGAGTACACTTGTAGCGTTATTTGAAGAAAGTAATCTTCAAACAACAGAGCGAAAGAAAGAGACATTATCCCTCCGAAAGAACCTGTCAATCAGATTCTTCCATGGATTTATGCCTGAATAGTGTAGACATCGGCGTGAAGAATATCTTTACGTATTATTATGTCGAAAAGATACCAAAAACTATTTGATGCGTATAAAGCTGCGCAGAAAAGAGGTATAATATGGACGGAAAGAAAATAAGTGAACCTCCACAATTACTTCATGTAGGAATAACCTATAATTTAAAGAAAAGCGACCGGAGCAAGGAACAGCACAGCCAATCGGGTGACTTGGAGCCTTCGGACAATGAGGCCGAATATGATGATATTACAACAATTTTGGCTATTAAGGAGGCTTTGGAGGGCAGGAACTGCCGTGTAACTTTACTGGAAGCGGATGAAGAACTTCCGGTGAAGCTTTTGGAGGATAAGCCCGATATTATCTTCAACATAGCGGAAGGAATTTACGGAAGAGGCCGTGAAGCACAAGTGCCTGCTTTGCTTAATTTTTATAAAATCCCTTATACGGGATCTGATGAAACAACCTTGTGCATTGCACTGGACAAGGCATTGACAAAGAGAATCCTTTCTACGTACGGTATTAAAACACCGAAGTATCGAATCATTACCAAAGATCAAAATCAATTGACCGGAAGGTTTTATTTCCCTGCGATTGTTAAGCCCAATGCGGAAGGTTCCAGCAAAGGAATATCCGATGTTGCGGTGGTTACCAACCGCAGAGAACTGGAGAAACTGGCGCTAAAGAACATAAGCCTGTACAAACAGGACATGTTGGTTGAGGAATTCATCAGCGGCCGTGAATTTACCGTGGGTATATTCGGAAACGGCAGTGATATTCATGTATTTTCTCCGATGGAAATATGCTACGTGAATCAGGTCAATCAATATAACATTTATAGCTATAACGTAAAAAGAAATTATAAAGAATTTATCCGGTATGAATGCCCTGCGAATATTAGTAAAGAAACAGAAGCTGAGATGACAAATGCTGCAAGAAAAATCTATGAAGCTTTGTGCTGCAGGGATTTTGCGAGAATCGATTTTCTCCTTTCTCCACAAGGGAAGCTTTATTTTATTGAGATTAATCCCTTACCCGGATTGGCACCGGGTTATAGTGATTTTCCGATGATAGCGGAATTCAACGGAATGGACTATAACTCTTTGGTATGGAATGTGCTGAAAAGTGCTCTGAAAAGATACGGCATGAAATCTTATATAGATTAATTTAGGGGGATAATAAAAATGGAAGAAAGCATTGAAACATCTCTGGAACCGGAGCCTTATAGTACCGAATGGTACGATTGGAAATGGCAGTTTAGAAACAGAATCACAACCGTAGAACAGTTGGAAAAGGTAATTCACCTAAGCGAGAAAGAAAAACAGGATATATCCTTTTGTTTAAATAATTTTCGAATGGCGATCACACCGTACTATGCATCCTTGATGGATCCTGTGGATCCGAAATGTCCTATCCGGATGCAGGCAGTTCCGACGATAAACGAAATAAATGTACTTTCCTATGAACTGGCAGATCCACTGGATGAGGACCGGGACAGTCCGGTGAAAAACATTGTGCACCGCTACCCGGACAGGGTGCTGTTTTTAGTTACCCATATGTGCTCCATGTATTGCCGGCATTGTACCAGGAGACGGACCGTAGGAGAGGAAGATTATGCAATCGGTGATAAAGAGATCGATGCAGCAGTGGATTATATAGCAAAGAACAAGGCAATAAGGGATGTGCTTATATCCGGAGGAGATCCGCTGACACTGGATGATGAAAAGCTGGAGAAAATAATCTCTAAGCTAAGAAAGATCGGCCATGTGGAGGTCATTCGAATAGGAACAAGAGTGCCGGTTGTTCTGCCTATGCGTATCACACCTGAGCTTTTAGCAATGCTAAAGAAATACCAGCCCATTTGGATTAATACCCATTTTAACCATCCCAAAGAGATTACTCCGGCTTCCATAAAAGCCTGCACCGATATTGTGGATGCAGGTATTCCGTTGGGTAACCAAAGCGTTCTTCTTAGGGGAATCAATGATAATACAGAGACCATGAAGGAGCTTCTCTTAAAGTTGGTGAAAATTCGTGTCAGGCCGTATTATCTATATCAATGTGATTTAAGTCAAGGGCTGGGACACTTTCGGACCGAGGTCGAAAAAGGAATTGAGATTATAAAAAGCTTGACCGGTTATATTTCCGGATATGCCGTTCCGAAATTCGTGATTGATTCACCTCATGGCGGGGGGAAGATTCCGATAAACCCGGAGTATGTCGTTTCTGCCGATGACGGTGAAATTGTTATGATAAATTATGCCGGAAAAGTATACACCTATCCGCATATTATGTACTGAAGTGCCGTAAAATTTAAAACAGCGGCAAATTTATAATATTCAAATTTTTATTTTAACGGAAGATGCTACAAAAACAAGTATATAGACACTGAAAGACTGCTTTAATCCCGGCATAGCAAGAAGGATACTCTTGATTATGCTGGGATTTCTTGCTTTTATCCCACTTTTTTATTCATAACTATGCAAACTCGGTGTAAAATTGTTATAGGATAAAAAGAAGAAGAGACCACACTTTTTTGGTAAAATGTAAGTCGCCAAACACACCTTTTACCAAAGGAGGGTCTCTTATGAATAACATTATACAGCAAA
>Ga0134103_1000743_pt1 | contig 36960 bp, 39 predicted proteins | sample 14_taG_2_FD_94445 | JGI IMG/M metagenome (GOLD analysis project Ga0134103, IMG submission 94445) | Switchgrass degrading microbial communities from high solid loading bioreactors in New Hampshire, USA - 14_58_20_212_A1 metaG | ecosystem: Engineered > Bioreactor > Semi-continuous > Anaerobic >...
GTGGGAATAATGCTATAACCCAGCGGGTAGGCCCGCGAAGCAGGACCCGCGGGAATAAAAAGAAAAACGAAGATTTGAATAATCGTAATATGGGCAGAATAATCCATGTATTTTATTAAGACGCATTAATTATTACAGGAGCTGCCGTAATGGACAAAGGTCTGTTTTTATATAATCCGAAATCCGGTGATCAAAGCATTAAAAACAAGATTGATTATATAATAAAGAAATTTCAAAGATCGGGTATTTTTCTTATCCCTTTCAGGATGTTCGATGCGACGGACAGCGATAAAACGCTTAAAAACCTGCTGGAATCCGAAAAGTTTTCTTTTATTGTTCTGTCCGGCGGTGACGGCAGTCTTAATTATCTTGTTAATTTTCTCATGAAAAACGGAATTAATCTGCCTTTAGGCGTTTTCCCCTGCGGGACGTGCAATGATTTTGCGCACGGCATTGGAATGACCGATAATATTGATGATTGGGTAAATGTCATTACCGCGGGAAAAACGAGAACAGTTGACGTAGGCTGTATCAACGGCAGCCGGTATTTTATCGGGAATATGGGCGGAGGAGTATTCGCCGGCGCATCGTTCAGCACTAACAATGAGATGAAGAAAACCCTTGGACCGGCGGCATATTATTTAAAGGCGCTTGGTGAACTCCCGCAGATTGAACCATTTAACATCCGTGTAGAAACAGGAAATTACCTCCTCGAAGAAAATATAATACTGTTCATAATACTGAACGGGAGAAATGCCGCGGGTTTTTCAAATATTCTCAAACAAGCCGACGTTTCCGACGGCCTGTTTGATATCCTGATGTTCAAAAACGCCAACCCGGTCGATCTCGTGAACATTTTCGTAAAGATGGTTTCGAGCGGTCTGTCAGGCGACAGAAACATTGTTTACCTGCGCGCCGCGGAATGCAATCTCAAATCCGATAAACAAATACAAGTAAGCATCGACGGGGAACAGGGTCCTTTCCTGCCGATAGAAGTCCGCTGCATACACCCGGGTTTGAGGTTTTTTGTTAATTATTGATATTAATCTTTACCGTATATATATTTAGCAAATTCCGAATCCGGGCTGATAATAATTACCGTATCTTCGTCTATCACTTCCTCATATGTCTGTAACGTTTTCCAGAACTGATAAAATTCAGGATCCCTGTTATACGCCTCGGCATAAATCTTAAGAGCCTCAGCGTCGCCTTCTCCGCGGATCTTTTGAGCCTGTTCGTAAGCCTGTGCTTCAATAATCGTAGCTTCCTTTTCTGCTTCCGAACGTATCCTCTGCGCTTCCTTCATCCCTTCGGATCTGTACTCGGTAGCGACAGCCTGGCGTTCCGATCTCATTTGTTCGAATATATTCTGGTATGTTGCTTCCGGGTACTCCGTCCTTTTTATTCTTACATCGACTATTCTTATACCCTGGGTCTCCAATTGACCGTTAACAAAATCTTTGACTCTCTGAAGCATTTCCGATACATAATCCTTGTCGGTAACAAGCTTGCTCGCGTTAATTTTTCCGATCTCCTCACGAAGCCTTGAATATATGAACTCGTCAATTCTCTGGTGCGCTAAAGATAGGCTGCCGAGGTTTTGCATAAACAGGATCGGGTTTACTATCTTCCATTCGGCATAGTTGTCGAGGACTATTGTTTTTTTGTCCAGTGTGAATACTTCTTCGGCTTCGGTATCATATGTAAGCAGCTTATTCGTATATGATATTGTTTTCTGTATTATCGGCAGTTTGAAGCATAAACCCTTTTTTTCTTCAATTTTTACGTCTTTGAATCTTTCATCCTGTTTTACCAGTTCATAAGACGGATCAGACTTATCATCCACTACGGCCCTTATTATCTTGTCAAACTGAGTAACAATTACCTGTTCGCGCTCGTCTACGGTAAACGTGAATGAATTGAATAATATAATAAACAGTATTATCCCTGCTATTATGTACATTATGTTTTTAGCGGTCTTTTTCGCTTTTTCCTTATCGAGATCTATTATTTTTGTTTTATCCATTCCTTCAAATTTCTGTTCCATTGCCGAACCTCCCATGAATTATCGAAAATAATCGGTAATCCGACATCCTACTGCAAGTTTTCAATCGGCAGAAATTTCAACGTATTGCCGTCGCCGTCCATTATGTATATTTTCGCTCGGCCAAGCACTTTTTGCATCGCCTCAAGGTACATTCTCGTGCGCGTTACTTCCTCCCCATGCCTGTAGTTTTCGAGTACCTGTTTAAAATTCTCGACATCACCGCGCGCTTCCGCAATACGTTTTTCCTTATACGCGTTTGCCTGGTTCAGCATTTCCGCAGCCCGGCCTTCGGCGGCAGGGACAATCTCATTCCTCGATTTCCTCGCTTCATTTATGTACCGGCTCCTGTCTTCCCTCGCCTTTATAACATCATTGAAAGCCTCTTCGACTTCTGCCGGCGCATACACCGCCTGAAGGGCGACCTGATGGATCCTGATTCCGAGACCGTATAAATCGCATATTTCCTGTAAATCCTGAAGTATTTCGGTTTGAACGATATCTTTTTGATCGGTCAGGACCTGATCCATCGTATGGTTTGCGACTATCCTCCTGATTGAAGATTCAGCTGCGTTTCTGAGCGTGCCTTCAGGGTTTTCGACATTAAAAAGATAATCCCTGACATTAGTAATTTTATATTGAATCACCGTTTCGGTATTCACGAGGCTTTCATCTCCGGTTATCATAAGCGCCTCGCGAGGATTAGCGGCAAATTCGGATTTCACAGCCGGATCGCCCGTCCTTGTGGTTGAGTATCCGAATTCCATGCTTCGAAGTACATCGCATTTCACAATCTCAACCTTTTCAATCGGAGCCGGTATATGCCATTTCAAACCGGCCTCGGTTTCAATTTTGACAAACTCTCCGAAACGCGTTATCACAGCCTGCTCGCCGCCATCCGCTTTTATTGTGTAAAAACCGGTGGCAAGCCAAATTCCGGCTGCAGCCATAATAATCAGGGCAAATATCGATTTTGTAATTTTCTTCATTTTTAACCTCCCTGGCATCAACAGCCTTTTTAAATTATCGAGAAAAATAATACATATGTGCCTTTAAATATGGATTCTTAAGGATGCATAAAATTTTCCAGGCTTTTATATAAATATACGGAAAGCAGTTTAAATTGTCTTAAAGTTTTCTATTATTTCAAGAGCCCTTTTACTGATAGTTATGTTTTTTTCCCTCTTTTTTCTAATCCTGTATCCCGGTTGTTCAATAATCCCGTAATTTATATTCATCGGCTGGAAATCTCCAATCGAAGATGTGCTGATATAATTCGCCAGCGCTCCTATCGCCGTGGCTTTAGGAAAAACAACCTCCTCTTTGCCGTACGCGCCGGCGTATGCGTTTATTCCGGCCACAAGTCCGGAGGCGGTTGATTCGACATAACCTTCGACTCCTGTAATCTGCCCCGCGAAATAGATATTCTCATAGTTCCGCATGCGGTACGTCGGAAGCAGAACAGCGGGAGATTTTATAAAGGTGTTGCGGTGCATAACGCCGAAACGGGCAAATTCCGCGTTTTCAAGACCCGGTATCATTGTGAATACCCTTTTCTGCTCACTCCATTTCAGACGGGTCTGGAAACCGACGATGTTGTAAAGCGTTCCTTCAAAATTGTCCTGTCTCAACTGAACAACCGCATATGGCTCGGTACCCGTGTGCGGATTTATAATTCCTACGGGTTTCATCGGGCCGTAACGAAGTGTGTCTATCCCTCTTGCAGCCATTATTTCAACCGGCATGCATCCCTCAAAAATGAACTTCTTGTCAAAATTCTTGACTTCAGCAGTTTCGGCGCTTATAAGAGCGTTGTAAAATTCGATGTATTCTTCCTTGTTCATCGGGCAGTTTATATAATCATCGCCGCCCTTGCCGTACCTTGAAGCCGCAAAAGCCTTATTCATGTCAATACTGTCTTTTTTAACGATAGGCGCTGCGGCATCGAAAAAGTACAGCGACTGATCGCCGACTAGTTTTGAAATTTGAGCCGAAAGCGCGTCCGATGTCAGCGGACCCGTAGCTATGATCGTTACCTCTTCGTGTGGAATCGTTTTTACCTCTTCATGGACAACCTCAATATTAGGATGCTTGTTTATCATATCGGTTACAAGGCGCGAAAAAGCCTCCCTGTCGACCGCAAGAGCTCCCCCTGCGGGTACGGAAGTTTTATCCGCACAGTGAATAATTAAAGAACCCATGCGGCGGAGTTCTTCTTTCAAGAGGCCGACAGCGTTATCCAAACTGTTTGAGCGAAGCGAATTTGAGCATACCAATTCGGCAAACGTATCAAGATGATGCGCCGGTGTCTTTTTTTCCGGTTTCATTTCATAAAGCCTGACTTTCCCGCCGCGCTGCGCAATTTGCCATGCCGCCTCGCATCCCGCAAGACCTGCCCCGATAACATTAATCATGCGCAAATTCAATAATCCTCCCGAATATCATTATTATCCGAATCGAAAAATCTTAACCTTCCGGTAAAGGCTTCAGCCCGAACCGGGCTTTCTTCCCCTGGTAACGGTTTTGCTGTTTCATTATATCTTCAATTTCACCGACAATTTTCCACCAGCTTGTGTTCCAGTTGCAAAAAAGGCACCTTTCTTCAGGCGCGCGTCCGATAAGCCTCTGAATTACAATATCTTTCGAAAGGTATTCAAGAAACATTATCGTCCTTTCAATAAACTCAGTCTTATCCAGCGGTTTGAAGAGGCCTTTTGAATACCATTCGCCAAGCTTTGTATCCTTAAGAATATAAAGCGAATGGCATTTGACCTGATCAACGTCGAGAGCGGATAGTATTCTCGCTCCTTCAATAACGTCGTCAATGCTGTCCATAGGAATATCGGTTATCATATGCGCACAGGTTTTCAAACCGTACCTTTTCGCACGCAGTACGCTGTCAATAAAATCCGCAACGGTATGCCCCCTGTTCAGCGTTGACAACGTACGGTTATTGACCGATTGAAGCCCGATTTCAACAACAATATCGACATTCCTGCCGCCTTGTATTTCGGACATTATCTCAAGATATTCATTACCAAGACAATCCGGTCTTGTAGAAACATACAATGCGACTACGTCATCCATCACTGCCTGCAGCAGGTACTCGCGGAATTGTTCGGCAGGACAGTACGTGTTTGTGTAGTTTTGAAAATAGGCGATATACTTTTTGGCGCCGTATTTTTCGCCGATATAGCCGATATTCCTTTTTAATTGCTCCCGCACGGGAATATCCGGGCTAAGCGTTTCAAATCCGGCTCCTTCATCGCCGCAAAAAACGCATCCTTCGACGCTTATCGTTCCATCCCTGTTCGGACAATTAACGGGGATGTTTACAGGAATTTTATATACTTTTTCATGATATGTTTTAACCAGGTAATCCGAAAATTTGTAGTACAGCATTGCCCTCTCCCGTCAGTAATCCCTTATTTAATTTTACCGTTAAAAGCCGCAAAAATAAAGGCCCTTGTACAAAAACACACGGACCGGGACCCGCGGAATAATGTCGATTAATCAGCGGGTGATTAACGGGTCGTGACATTGCTGTCGCGTTCCGGTAGGTACGCGGCTCTTGTTCGGGTGCTTTCGGTGACGACGGGCAACATGTTCCGAAGCCCTGCTGCCTACAGGTAAATGTGGAGCATGACAATGAGCAACCTGGGATATGGAGAATAAAAAAGAAAACGAATCACCCGAGCCAGGGCCTGCGGTAATAAGAAAGGCGACGGGGAGGTAAAATTTCACACGAATGAATTAATTATGCTCCTTAAGGAACGGGCTGCATTATATATATCGCTTTGCGCGAGAATACCCGATGCAACGGCAAAGCCTTTTATACCTGATCCTTTTAAAAGAATAGCGTTTTCGCTGTTAATTCCGCCTATTGCTACAACCGGAATATTTAGCTTCCCGGTAATTTCTTTTAACGTTGCAATGTTTAAATTCCTTGTGTCTGTTTTGGTATTCGTGCCGAAAACAGCGCCCGCACCGATATAGTCCGCACCATCTTCCTGTGCCTTAAGGGCTTCTTCAGGCGTTGCTGCGGATACTCCTATAATTTTATGTTTGCCGAGGATATGGCGTGCGGCCTTGCAGGGAAGGTCCTTCTGTCCGAGATGCACGCCCGCTGCATCTACAGAAAGCGCTATATCAAGCCTGTCATTTATAATAAGCGGAATTTTATGCCTGTCGGTAATTTCCTTAATCTTTACCGCTGTCTCATAAAATTCACGCGATGTAGAATTTTTCTCCCTTAGCTGTACAATCGTAACGCCTCCGAGCACGGCCTGTTCAACTGCTTCTTCAAGAGACATCCCGCGAAGCATCGTGCTGTCGGTAACGAGGTAAAGCGAATAATCGGTTTTATATTGAAACATCAATTTTTCCTCTTTCCATAAAATCTCCGCCCCGAAGCCCGAATACGGAATCAATGAGATAAGTTCTGAAGCTGCCGCTTCCGGAATCGGTCTGCGTTAATTTCTCAACCGCTTTTTCACCGGATATGCATAATGCAAGTATTCCGGCCGAAGCCGCCGTAACGTAATCATCGCAGACAGCGCAAAATGTCCCGATCAGCGATGTACACATGCATCCTGTGCCCGTTGTTGAAGAAAACATTTTGTCACCGTTTCTTATAAATACCGTTTTCCGGCCGTCCGACACGATGTCTGTCGTCCCCGTTATCGCGATGACGCAGCCTAACTTTCGCGAAAGGTTTACACATATGTTTTTTGCGTACCATAAGTCTTTTGAAGTATTTACATCCTGCTCCGATGCGTCAACCCCGCGCGTTGACGCATCCAGCCCCGCTATTGCCTTTATCTCGGACATGTTGCCTCGAATCACCGCAAGCTTGACATTTTGAATAATTTCTTCCGCTGTACGGCTTCTGTATGAAGTCGCCCCCGCCCCGACCGGATCAAGTATTACGGGTATCCCAAGCTCATTCGCTTTTTTTCCCGCCTTTAACATTGATTCGGCTGATCTTTTGTTCAATGTGCCGAGATTTATAACCAATGCGCGTGACAGTGAAACAATTTCCTCAACTTCTTCCGGGTCATCGGCCATAACCGGGGATGCTCCGATCGCAAGGACAACATTTGCGCAGTCATTCGCGGTCACATAGTTTGTTATGTGATGAACAAGCGGTTTTACGCGCTTAAGATTATCGAGAATATCCGATATTTCATGCAGCATGCTCTGTTCCATTTTAATCCTTTCCCTATTCAGTCAGTATGCCGGCCTTTTTATACAGTTCGTAAAAATGGTGTGTTGGGCCGTTTCCTTTCCCTATCGATAAAGAGTGTGTTATTGCGCTTGTAATATATTTTTTCGCGCTATCGACAGCGTTTGCGACATCCATTCCGAGAGCGAGATTTGAAGCAATAGCCGACGAAAGCGTACATCCCGTGCCGTGCGTGTTTTTTGTTTTAATGTGTTCCGCTTCATAAACATGAAATTTTTTCCCATCGAACAAAATGTCGGTTGAATGACTGCCTCCGATATGCCCGCCCTTGACAAGCACGTTTTTTGCTCCCATTCCGTGTATAATTTCGGCGGCCTTTTTCATATCCTCAATCGATTTGATCGTTATACCCGATATTTTTTCCGCCTCAGGTGCATTCGGAGTTACCACCGTTGCAAGCGGCAGCAGTTCGGCAATAAGCGTTTTTATCGCGTCCGGCTCAAGAAGCGCGTAACCGCTTTTTGATATCATCACCGGATCAAGGACAATGTTTTTCGGCTTGTATTTTCTGAGTTTTTCCGCGATAACCTTTATGCTTTCGATTTTTGACACCATTCCGATTTTCACGGCGTCAACATCAATATCTTCAAATATCGCGTCAATTTGCTTTCCTATCATATCAGGCGTGATATCCTGGACATCAATTACTCTTGCCGTATTTTGAGCCGTTACCGCGGTAATTACGGTCATCCCGAAAACGCCGTGAGCGGAAAATGTTTTCAGATCGGCCTGAATTCCTGCTCCTCCGCTTGAATCAGACCCTGCAATCGCAAGTACGTTTTTCATCATTGTTTATTCTCCTTTTGTCCTTCTTTTATATTAGCGGAACCCTTTGCAAAGTCCACCGCTTTCAGAATCAAAAACGCGATTATGCTGCCGACTGTAGTATTCAGCAGAAACGGACCGACGAAGAAAAAGGCTGCAGCATCGCTGTTAAGAAGGAATTTCGCAATAGGCCACGCAATAATCGCGCCAAGTATGCCTGTGCCGAAAATTTCACCGGCAGCGGCGGCAATCTTCGAGTTCGTTTTTTTATAAAGCAAACCTGCCAGAAAAGCACCGACCATGCTCCCCGGGAACGCAAGAAGGGTTCCCGTTCCAAGAATATTACGGATAACAGATATGCAGAACGCCGTAAGAACCGCATAACCTGGCCCGAGCAGCACGGCTGCGAGGACATTTATAATATGCTGCACCGGCGTGCATTTGGATGCTCCTATCGGAAAATATATAAAATAACCTCCTACCACGCCGAATGCAATCAGAATCGCCGAATACGCAATTGTTCTAACTTTCATTACAAACACCTCCGGGTTGTTCCGTTTATTGTTCAAAACAGATATTGATCAGAAAGTAAGCTTCTTTTCCGTCGAATACACTCTTCATCTCCTTTACGTCGTTTATTAACCGCGCGCGGTTCGGTTAATTTAAAAAAAATGCCTGCCGCAAGGCAAGCATTTTATAACAATCCTTACCATTTGCTCCCTACGGTAATATTAATTACATCAGGTTCAAAGGGTTAGGTTTTAACCTTCTCAACCATAAATAGGTTCCCCTGCAAATGTAATATTTAGCATTATTCAGTTAAGCTAATTATACACTTCAATTTTCGGCATGTAAAGTTTTATTTTGCTACGGATTTAAATATCGTACGTTTTTAATACATTCCACAATACTTTGTTTATCCGGCATTGCATTAATTGCGCCTTTGATTGTGGTTGTAAGAGAGCCGGCGGCATTCGAAAAACGTATCATTTCACTTATCTCTTTATCATTATATGATAAAATATCTTTTTTGTTTGAGATTAGCTGATATAACATTGCTCCCCAAAAGGAATCGCCTGCTCCGGTTGTGTCCACCGTTTTTACGTCAAATGTCGGTTCTCTTACAATTCTGCCGTTTACATAGCAGATACAGCCTTTCGGACCGAGCGTTACCGATAACAGCTTAAGACTAAATCTCTCGTAAATCTCTTTCATACCCTTTTCAAGGTTGCCGTGCCCCGTTAAAAATATAAGTTCATCATCGGAAACCTTTACAAGATCAGCCATCTCAAGGCTGTTCATTATAATTTCCCGAGCCTCATCCAAATCATTCCAAAGCGGAATACGCAGGTTCGGATCGAAGGATATAACAAGCCCTGACTCTTTTGCTTTCAAAACCGCAGCAAGAGTCGCGCTCCTTGCCGGTTCCGCTGTCATTGACACCGAACCGAAGTGGAATACTTCGGCATTTTTTATTAAATCGTAGTTAATTTCATCTTTATTCAACATGACATCGGCAGTTTTTTCACGATAAAAACGAAAGCTTCGGTTGCCTTTATCATCAAGCGATACTATTGCAAGCGTTGTAAGACAATCCTTTGTTACCAGAACCCCGTTTGTATCAATACCGGCTTTTTCAAGTTCCGATTTAAGAAACGCACCAAAGATATCATCAGAAATTTTTGTGATATACGCTGTCTTTAAGCCCAGCTTTGCTGCCTGTGCCAAAACATTAACCGGTGCTCCGCCGGGATTGCCCTTCATTAACATACTTTTTCCGTCCTGGCTTTTTTCCGCAAAAACATCAAGCAGGCACTCACCTATTGCAACTATGTCGTATTTCTTGCCGTTCATCCGAATAGCCTCCTTATATTTATCAAATCAGGCGGATTAATATGCACCTGATCCGGTCAGTGAACAAAATTTCGGTAAGCATTTTTTAGCTTATATTTTCACGTTCTGATGCTATAATACCACATTGTTCGGCATTCTCAAGGCAGTATTTGCCAGTGAATTATTTTTAATGCTGTTCTAATAAATATATGCTATATTTTTAGTTAGCATAATATGAAAATGGCGGTGGTGCACGATACTTTTACAGATAATTATTCTTGCTGTAATCGGATGCTTTATCGGATGGATAACAAACCTGATAGCCGTAAGGCTGCTGTTTAAACCGATAAAACCGATAAAACTTCCTTTCGGGTTGAAAATCCAGGGTGTCATACCATCGAGGAAATCCGAACTGGCCGCTTCAATAGGCAATGTTGTTGAACGACAGCTTGTGTCATCGGATGACATACTTAACCGTCTTGTTTCAGAAAAAGAAATAAACGACCTTAAATCTGCTATTGTCGATAATGTCATACTTATTCTGAAAAGCAAGCTGCCCGCTTTTCTCCACGGGTTTACCGATAAAACCCTGAAAAAACAGCTTGATAACTTTATGCAGAAAGACGGGGAAAGGTATATCCGCGATATGCTTGAAAAAACAATAACGGGCGCGAATGAAAGGATTTCGGTATCGAAACTGGTTTACGAAAAGATTGAAGCCCTCGATCTTGCCGCTTTTGAAGATATTGTAACGAGTGTAGTCAAAAAGGAGCTTCGATATATTGAATTTCTCGGGGCGGTTCTAGGTTTTATAATCGGGATTCTGCAGGGCATCATCCTGCTGTTTATAAAATAATTTAAACAGAGCCCGCAAGCTAACCGTGCTGCTGTTTTCGATATCCCGTACAATTGGCTTTTGCAACTAAAGAGTCGTCCTCGTCAACAATATTAACTTCAACATGGCATATCTTCCTGCTTGCCGATACCACCCTCGCTTCGGCTTTAAGTTTTTTCCCTGTCGGGACTTTCATATATGATATGTTGACGTTAATTCCGACGGTTACCACGCCTTCCGAATTTGAAGCAGCCGCAAACGCATAGTCTGCAAGCGCAAAGATTGCTCCTCCCTGTACCGTGTTTATGCCGTTCAAATGCTTTTCTTCCACTTCCAGTTCAACAACCGCATAACCCGGTTCCACCTTCACAAGTTTTGTACCAACGAGCTCGGCAAACCTGTCGTTTTTTATGAATTTAATGAAATCCCCGTTCATTTTGGTTCTTTCTCCCCAACTTAATATACATTTCAATCTGATGAAATGGTAACCTTATTATAACATACTTCGCCAAGCCCGTTTAAGAATTTCAGCTTACCAGATCGGCACTGCGTTTCATTGTAATATTAACCCCACAACCCACGCAAAAATGTTACCGATTCAGCTGCATCTTTATCCAATTCCGCTTCAGTTGCACCATGTGATAAATCTCTCCAAACAGAAATATCCCTGCCAACCTGTCCTCCCATTTTTACAAAAGGTTCCATCACAACAGCGCCATTATAGCCAATCTTATGGAGAGCATTGCCTATCTCTTTCCAGGGAATTCTTCCGCCGGGATAAGGTGGACGCCGGTTCGCTTCACCGACATGGAAATGTCCCAGTAAACTGCCGGCCATATGCAAACCGTGATGGTCCATTTATCTGCCTGTTTGAAGCCATACCGATTTTATTATATAACACCGGGTTCAATTATTTCAAACCCGGCTGTGTGTTATATTGGAAATACCATTTTTATTCGCGATCTTTACAACTGCTAATAGATTTCTATCTCTAACTGCACCGCAAAAACGAGTTGAAAGGAATAAACAGCTGATGCGCTTGCCCCAACCGACCTGGAGCAAGCGCATTTTTATAATCTTTTATCCAATTGGGCTATTTCTTAATTGCATTTTCGGCAAATGTATTATCCACGATTTTATCGAACGGAGCCATTTCTTTCAGTTCTCCTGCTTCCTTAATTACTTCCTGGAGCCGGTTGAATGCCTCTTCTTTCATCACCGGCGTTTTATTCCATGTATCCTGTGTTTTATACCGGTTGACAACTGTTTCGAGCAGTTCCAAATCAGTATCGGGGAACGATTCCTGCAGCGCCTCGGCGACTTCCCTGTCGCTGTGATTTTCGACCCACTGCTGCCCCTTGTATATCGCGTTTGTAAAAGCCTGAATTATATCGGGATTCTTTTCGATATAGCTTTTTTTTGCGTAGTAAGCCGTATATGGAATTTCACCGCTTTCACTGCCTATTGAGCATACTATGTAACCCGCTTTTTCACGCTCGAAGCTTGATGCTACGGGTTCAAAAAGCGTTACAAAATCTCCCTGTCCCGAAAGAAAGGCTCCGCCCATCAGGTCGAACTGTATCGACGTGTCTATTTCAACATCCCTGCCCGGTATAATGTTGTTCTTTTTCAGCACGTATTCAAGCGTCATTTCAGGTACGCCGCCTTTTCTTCCGCCGATAATCATTTTCCCTCTTACGTCATCCCATTTGAAATCAGGCATCGGTTCCCTTCCCACAAGAAAAGAACCGTCCCTTTTTGTAAGCTGGGCGAAGACTATACTGTAATCTTCTTTTCCTTCGTTATACACATATATGCAGGCTTCAGGCCCGGAAAACCCGATCTCCGCCTGGCCGGACAGTACTGCGGTCATCACCCTGTCCGCACCACCTCCGTTTACTAGATTAATCTTTAGACCTTCCTCTTCGAAAAAACCTTTGTTTATTGCGACGTACTGCGGTGCGTAAAAAATAGAGTGCGTAACTTCACACAGAGTTATTTCCTTTATTCCGCCTGATTCGCATCCGGTCAGCAAAAGAACAGTAAGCAAAGAAGCAGCGATAATCAGCCATATATGTTTCATTAGGGACCCCTCCTTTATTTTTTTGCGAATAATCCGGGACAATCCTGTTTTCGAACCGCTTAATATCTTTTCGCGATTTTTTTCTCAAGCATTTGAACGCCGAAATACATGAAAGCCGCAAGTATTGAAAGTATCACAACGCTTGCCATGACAAGATCAAGCTGAAAAACCTGCCCGCCGTAGACAATCAGGTAACCGAGGCCCGCCTTTGAAACGAGGAATTCCCCGACTATAACACCAACCCATGACAGACCTACATTCACTTTCAGAGAGTTCATTATAATAGGAAATGAAGACGGAAGAACGACCTTGGTTAAAATCTGGCCCCTGTTCGCGCCGAAGCTTTGTACAAGCCTTACTTTCTCGCAGTCGGTCTGCTTAAAACCCGTATAAACTTCAAGTACCGTAACAATAAGCGATATTGTGAGAGCTACGGTAATAATCGCAAAAGGACCCGCCCCGAGCCATACTATAAAAACCGGGCCGAGCGCTATTTTGGGCAGTGCGTTTGCCACTACGAGATACGGCTCCAAAACTTTCGAAAAAGTCTCCGAGCTCCATAGAACAACTGCGATTAAAACGCCGGCGATGGTTCCCAGCAAAAAACCCGCAACCGTTTCCAAAAGTGTTGTAACCACATGCGTCCAGAGGCTTCCGTCGGTGTACAGCCTGGACAGCGTTGCGGCGATTCTTCCGGGGCTGCTGAATATGAACGGATCGATCCATTTCAAAGCTGCAGCAGTCTCCCAGACCGCCAGGAAAACAACAAACAGCATGATTCGCATAATAACAATGCTCCGCTTTCTGGATTTTATTCTTTTAAGATACCGCATCTGTTCCGGTGACAGGTTTTCATAGGACATGTATATCAAGCTCCTTCCATATCATATCAAAATACTGCCGGAATTCCGGAGCTTTTCTTGATAACAGCGGTGTCCTGTTTTCAATGCTTAACTTGATGTCAACTGTAAGTTTTATAGTTCCGGGACGCTTTGACAGCACATAAAGACGTTCTGACATGCTGATCGCTTCCGCGATATCATGCGTAACCATAATAGCTGTTTTGCCCTCTTTTTTTATGATGTTGTATATATCGTCGTTAACTGCAAGCCTTGTCTGGTAATCAAGAGCGGAAAACGCCTCGTCCAAAAGCAGAATTTTAGGGTTTACCGCCAGAGTCCGGATTAATGCCGCGCGCTGCCTCATCCCTCCCGATAACTGCGACGGGTAATTGTCCCTGAACGCATCAAGACCGTATTTCATAAGCAGGTCATCAATAGCCGATATGTTTTCCGGTGTAACCTCGTTCTTTATTTCCAGACCAAGCATCACGTTCCTGTATATAGTGCGCCATTCAAACAGGCTGTCCCTTTGCAGCATGTATCCTATTTTTGGGTTTACGCCGTGCGATTCTTCTCCGAATATATATACTTTTCCTGCGGACGGTTCGAGTAATCCGGATATTATAGACAGAAGAGTCGTCTTTCCGCAGCCGCTTGGCCCGACAATTCCGACAAATTCGCCCTCCTGTACGCTGAAAGTGATATCCTCCAGAGCGCTGATCTCGCCTTCCGGAGTATGATAGCGCTTCGTTATCCTATCCAGTTTTACCGCCGGAACCAATGGAATTCCCCCATGATTTTGAGTACATTGACAGTATATGCAGCGGATACGATGTAAGTTACCGGAAACAGGCCAGGCAGCGCAATACGGGGGACAGCCTTATACGGGTGGAACTTTACATTTTTGGATGCGGCTTATTTTTGTCTGTCAATGCAGTTGTCCAGCATTCAGAAATTCCGCATAAAAAAACAGGCGTTATCCGCGCCTGCTTTTTTCGATATATAACCGGTTTCGTATGTACGTTCATTCCGTTTTATTTATCTCATGCCTCGGATACCTTTTTACAAGGACCGCGGCCTTTGTTATAGCCGATATTACGTCCACCTCGAACTGGACCTTTAAATTGTTGATTTTTGAATAAACCTCTCCCTTTTTTGTGACCACATACTGCGGAGGCAAATCATTAAGTGCTTTAGCCGCTATATCCATCCTGCAGATCTCGCATTTGCACATGTTTATATCCTTTAAAACATCATCCATACAGTGGAAAACAACTTCTTCCATATAATTTTTTATTTCCATTTGCTCTTCCTCCTAATTCAGATTACGCAGCTTATTCAAAACAGCGGAAGAAATTGCCCGGCAATTTCAACACACTACGTCGTTATATATTATATATCAACTCTTTCCAACTCTCAAACAGTTTATTTTCAGCATCCTGATCCAGCGTTACATCAGTCAGCCACTGGAATGCGTCAAGGCTGCTGAAAAACATAATATCTTTACCGTTGTACGTCTTGCAGCCTTTTTCAGCAGCTATCTGCAGCAGTTTTGTCTGTGGCGGGTTATACACGGCATCAAACACAATATGGTGAGGAAGCGGCTGAAACCTTTCCGGAAGAGGGCTTACATTAATGCTTGGAAACATTCCGCATGACGTAGCATTAATTATGATTTCCGCGTTGTAAAAACTGTGAATGGCGTCCGGGTCATTCAGTTCGGCTGCAAATGAAACATCTCCGTAATTCCTGTTAATTTCACTGCTTAAATCATGCGCTTTCTGCGCAGTCCTGTTTGCAATCGCAAGACTACCGCACTGCTCCCGCGCGCACGCCATCGCAACAGCCCTTCCGATTCCGCCCGCGCCCAATAAAAATATCCTTTTTCCCGAAAGCTGCTCCCCTGTTATAACAGGAAACGCTTTAGCAAAAGCGGATATTTCCGTATTGTGCCCATGAAACCCGTTTTCATCTATACGCACGACATTCACGGCACCGCACAACTGTGCTTCATCCGTTTTCGATACGAGTATCTGTTCAAGTTCGCATCTGTGCGGCGTATCTATAAACACACCTTTAAAATTTAAAATCCTGAGCGCGTCCAAAATCATATGGATATCATATTTTTGGGTATTCACCGGTATCATAACCGAATTATACCCGATAAATCCGCTGATAGCGTTAAAATTCCCCGGCACGGGCGAAAAGCCTATATGACTGCCTGCCAGCCCATATAACGATGTCATTCCGTCAATATTTATACCGGACATATCAAACCCGCCCCTTTGCAAAGAGCAAAATCAGATTGGATCCTTTTTGACGATAATTTTCTCCAGCAACCTCTTAACGCGCACCGTAATCGGTTCATTCACATCAAGCGGTTCAACGAGGATAGTCGTTAACCCAATCCTGTTGCCGCCGCGTATATCAGTAAACAACTGGTCCCCGATAACCGCTGTTTCAGCCGGTATCAGTTCAAGTTTTGACATAGCCTTGTAAAAGCCTCTTCTTGACGGTTTGAATGAACGATATGTCGCGAATAATCCCAATTTCTCGTTAAACACTTCCACTCTTCTTTTTGTCGCGTTTGATACAATCGCAACCTTTATCCCGTTTTCCTGAAAGTATTTAATCAGCTCGATAACTTTTTCATCCGGAATTTTTTGCTTATGGGTTATAAGCGTATTATCTATATCAAGCAGTACGCCTTTAATTCCCCTGGCCTTAAGCCAATTTATATCAAGGGAGAAAATTGACTTGACAAACAAATCCGGCTGCAGACCTTTGCCCATTTTTGCCCTCCTTTCGGTTATCATATCAAAATTGGTAATTACACGCAAGATTTTGTTTGCAGTTTGCATAGTCGGTGTGGTAAAATACTTTTTAATATAATTTTGTTCCAACAGTTGGTTATTAAAAACTGTAAAAGACAGATTTTCCTTATAAAGGTGATTATTGATATATTTTATTCCATAGATGGAATACATAATAAAGGAGCGTGTATTATATGAAAATACTGGTAGAGAAAACAAAGGAGCCTAAAAGAAAACCGTCGTCCGAAGGATTGTCTTTCGGAACAGTATTCTCGGATCACATGTTTTTATGCGAGTATTCCCCCGAAAAAGGATGGCACAATGCTCGAATTACGCCTTACCGCGATCTGTCAATTCCGCCCTCAAACATGACAATACATTACGGACAAAGCATCTTTGAAGGGCTTAAAGCATATAAAACGGCGGATAATAAGATTAACCTGTTCAGACCCGCTGAAAACATAAAAAGGTTGAACGCATCATGCAGACGTATGTGCATTCCCGAAATCGATGAAAAATTCGGCGTCGAAGCAATTAAAGCGCTTGTGGATGTAGACAGGGACTGGGTACCGGAAGAATACGGAACATCGCTTTATATCCGTCCGTTTATATTTGCGACCGATCCGTACCTCGGCGTCCGTCCTTCCGAAACATACCTGTTCGTTATTATAACCGGTCCTGTCGGGGCCTATTATAAAGAAGGAATAAATCCCGTAAAGATTTATGTTGAAACCAGATATGTGCGTGCTGTTGTTGGCGGGCTTGGTGAAGCAAAAGCGTCGGCAAACTACGCCGCAAGCCTGAAAGCACAGGTTGAAGCGAAAGAAAAAGGCTATACGCAGGTACTGTGGCTCGACGGGATTGAAAAGAAATACGTTGAAGAAGTCGGAACAATGAATGTTTTCTTTGTAATAGGTGACGAAATTGTTACTCCTGCGCTGACAGGAAGCATTCTCCCCGGAATTACAAGAAAATCGGTAATAGAACTTCTAAAATCATGGGGATATAAAGTAAGCGAGCGCCGCATAACAATTGACGAGGTTTTTGAAGCCCATGAAGAAGGAATGCTGAAAGAAGTATTCGGAACAGGTACCGCTGCAGTAATCTCACCCGTTGGCGAACTTAACCGCGACGGTCAGATAATTACTATAAACAACGGAGAAATCGGTCCTGTTTCCAAACAGCTTTACGATACCATAACTGGTATCCAATATGGAAGAATACCTGATAAATTCGGCTGGATTGAACAAATCTGAACGTTTTCGGAAACGAACGGGGCATGATTAACACGACGTACAAAAAATACCGGAAAAAAAGAATTTCCGGTATTTTTTATTCCGTTATTTTATCACTCGTGAGGGTTTGAGTGGCAATCCGCTCTTATATTACCGGAAACTTTTTGATTTATTTACTTGACAACAGAGCGCAAAATTAAATATAATGAGATATAACAATATATGGATCACGCAATTTTTCATCATCTTTGTATTTTCTGTGTTGTTCTATTATATTATTTTATACTGTTTTCTCCTTCATTTTCATTTCTCATCTAAGGCAGCATCACTGGGTTTACTGAACTTTTCTGCCGTTGTCGGCAGAGAGGGGCTATAAAAAATCAAAGAAAAAGAAAGGGGATCAAAAAATGAAAAAAGCAAAAATTCTCGCACTTCTGATGGCTGTTGCGATGATTGTTGCTGTTTTAGCGGCATGTGCTGCTCCTCCGGCAACTGACAGCTCATCAGGCACACCAGCCACTCCCACTCCAAAACAGGACACACAAACAACTGAACCGGCCGACAAAAAACCTGAACCGATAACATTCACAATGTTCGTCGCCGGTCCTGGAGAAGCGCCTCCTGCAAGCAATAAAATAGTTCAGAAGATTAAGGAAATCACAGGTGTAACAATCGATTTCGAATTCCTAGTAGGTGACATGGAACAAAAAGTCGGAATAATGATTGCAAGCGGTGATTATCCTGATTTCATAGGCGCAGGACAAGCGCGCGGTAGATTCCTGAATGCCGGCTCATTTGCCGCACTTGACGATTACCTCCCGAAATATCCGAATCTCTGGAAACATTATGAACCTTATTTAGACACACTTCGCAGCATATCAGCAGATAATAAAATTTACATACTTGATATTTGGGGCCGTCAGTATTGGCTTAACGACGGTCAGGACGACTTTTACGAAGGGGATTACAACGGCCCGGCTTTCTGGATTCAGAAAGATGTACTTGCCTGGGACGGATATTCACACCCTGTAAAACTGGATGATTTCTTTGATCTGTTAGAGCGTTATTACAAAGAGCATCCCACTATTGACGGTCAGCCCACCCTGCCATTCGAGATTCATTCACAAGACTGGCGCTCATTCTGTCTGAAAAATGCGCCGCAGCATTTGATCGGCGGACGTAACGAAGGTGACGTTGTCGTTCATCCCGATACTCTCAAGGTTGAAATATACCAGAACAAATGGTACGCAAGAGACTATTACAAAAAGCTCAATGAAGTTTTCAAGAAAGGCATGATTCACCCCGAAACATTCACGAGAAACTATGACCAATACCTGTCCGTTATTTCTACCGGCCGTGTGCTGGCTATGTTTGACCAGCAGTGGAACTTCCAGGATGGAGAAAGTGTCTTGGTTGCTGAAGGCAAAATCAACAGAACTTACGTTCCTCTCGGCCTCAGCTATGATGGCACGAAATATGCGTACAACAGGGTAAGAAATGAAGGTATCATAGGCGGTAACGGCATGGGTATCAGCGTGAAGTGTAAGAATATCGAACGTGCTATGGAATTTATGGATGCACTTCTTAGAGAAGATGTACACAGGCTGATGTACTGGGGTATCGAAGGCGAAGACTACTATGTCGACGCTAACGGTCGCTACAGACGTACTCCTGAACAGAAAGCCAATTTCGACAATCCTGACTGGCGTCTTGCTAACGCAGGAGCGGTCATCGGCGACCAGTTCCCGAAACTGGAAGGCCGTTATTCGAACGGTAACGCCTGCAGCCCGGGAAATCAGCCCGAAGAAAGACTTGAAAATCAATTCCCGTATGACAAGGAATTCTATCAGAAATACGGTTTCTACTCCAAATCCGACTTCCTGCCTCTGATAGATCATCCCGGTTATCCTGAAGTATGGTCGATCTTCTCCACTATGGAAGAAGATAATATCGCGAAGCCGATATTCGATCAGATTACGGATCTTCAGAACCGTTATCTGCCGGGCGTAATCATGGCTGATGACTTTGACGCGGCTTGGGAAGAATACGTAAAGAGATACGACAGCATTGACTATCCGGCACTGGAAAGAGAGATTGAAAGACAGATTCAGATGCGTCTCAAGAAAAAATAATTGACCTGCTCTTCTTTCAAAGCGATAAATAAAGAAGAGGCGACCGTAAAGCCGGCCGCCTCTTCTACATAATATTTACGGTTGAAAGAATTAGGGCTAGGGGGATAGTGATATGTCAACAAGAAATCTTAGTTCGAAAAATGAATTTATAAGACAAGTTCGTAAACAAAAAGGGTTGATCATAATTGCGGCACCCTTTTTTATCTATTTTTTCATTTTTTCATATTTGCCGCTGTGGGGACTGACCATGGCATTTCAGAACTATAAACCTCAATTTTCTTTTTTTGAACAGGAATGGGTCGGCTTAAGGCATTTTAAAAACTTGTTTACCGATCCTGATTTTTATCGTGTTATGCGTAACACATTAGGAATGAGCATAATAAACCTTGCGTTGGGGTTTATCACGGCTATAGGGTTTGCACTGCTGATAAACGAACTTACAGGGAAATTATACGGTTTTAAGCGCGTTGTGCAGACAATATCATATATGCCGCATTTCCTGTCATGGATTATCGTCTGCGGCCTTGTTTCAAACGTCCTTGCAATGGACGACGGAATCCTGAATGAATTGCTGCTGGCATTTGGACTTATAAAGGAAAAAATACATTTTATGGGGAGACCTGATCTGTTCTGGTGGATTGTCGGCTTTACAAATGTATGGAAATCTATGGGCTGGAACAGCATTATCTATTTGGCGGCAATCACATCCATTGATCCGGCGCTGTACGAAGCCGCCGCTATAGATGGGTACGGCCGTTTCGGCAGAATGTGGCATGTTACTCTGCCCGGCATCAAATCAACCATTATTATCCTTCTTATTTTGAACGCTGGCTGGATCCTCAATGCAGGTTTTGAAATTCAATATATTCTGGGTACAAACGGTATGGTTCTTGATGTTTCGGAAACTATCGATATATTCGTGCTTAAAAGAGGTTTTGGCAGAACCGGCGGTTTTGCGTTCGGAACTGCAGCCGGTATGTTTAAATCAGTTGTCAGCGCAGTGGTATTAATACTTTGCAATAAAATTGCCGGCTGGCTCGAAGAGGAAAAACTCGTTTAGCGATTATGTTTTCGATACGCGCTAATCTGCTTGGAGGTATAATGGAATGAGAAAATCATTAGGTGATAAGATTATTGATGGAATTATCGTGTTCTTCATGTGCTTAATAGTCATTGCCATGATTTATCCGATGTGGAACACGTTGATAGTATCTTTTAACGACGCAAGGGACTCCATAAAAGGCGGTCTCTATCTTTGGCCGAGAAAATGGTCGCTGTTTAACTATCAAAGCATATTCAAGACAGATAAAATTTTCAAAGCCTTTTTGATATCTGTATCGCGTACAGTGCTCACAACGATACTAAACGTGTTTTTCTCCGGTTTGCTCGCATACGTATTAAGTCACAAGGATTTTGTTTTCCGCAGGTTTCTTACGGTTTTCATGGTAATGACCATGTACATAAACGCTGGACTAATCCCGCAGTATTTTCTTTACCGAAGCCTGGGGCTTATCAACACATTTTGGGTTTACATACTCCCTTCGCTTGTGGGAGCATTCAATGTTATCGTCATACGAACATACATAAATTCGCTGCCTGCGTCTCTTGTGGAATCCGCGAAAATTGACGGCGCCAGCGAAATGAGAATATATTTCAGCATTATTATACCGCTGTGCCTGCCTGTTCTTGCTACTGTCGCGCTGTGGGTTGCAGTCGGTGCGTGGAACTCGTGGTTTGACTCTTTCATATTCGCGCCAAAGCAGGAATTGAGTACCCTCCAATACGAAATGATGAAGATAATAGCTTCATCGATGCAGACTGGAGTCAGGCAACCGGATTATATAGCCGAAGCGTCGCAGCAGTCACGCAACATGGTCACTCCGAATTCACTGCGCGCGGCAATGACTATGGTTGCAACCGTGCCTATACTTATTGTTTATCCTTTCCTGCAGAAGTATTTTGTAACTGTCAACATCGGCAGCGTTAAAGAATAGATTTCAGCAAGGCGGCACGGAAATGAATTCTGTGCAGCAAAAATTTGAATTGTATAACCAGTTTTCTGACTTTAATTTGCTAAAACCGCTGAGATGACCGGTAATATTTCATTACAGCGGTTTATATTTTCCATGCATGGCGAACAGCAATGAATAAAATAACAGGCAGTAAAAACCCCTTGCGAAGTTTGTCACTATATATTATAATAATATACGCTCCGATAAAATGTTAGTCACTGCGGACTGGTGTAATGGTAGCACGAATGACTCTGGATCATTTTGTTAGGGTTCGAATCCTTAGTCCGCAGCCATAAAAAACCGGCTTTTACGTAAAGCCGGTTTTTTGCTGTTTAATTAACTAATTCTTGCCGCTCCTTTATAGTTCTTTGTCGGAATCAGCCTGTTTGATGAAAGCCTCTCTTTCGCTTTTTTGATTGCCTCCGTATACTGCGGAAGCCATTGCTCTTCTGCAACCAGCATTTCATCCGTCATCTGCCATATTTCAGGCGGATTCAAAACCGCGCCTACCAGCGGGTCCATCATCATTGCCTGCCTCAGAAGCTGATCATCTCCGTGAACCGCAGCTTCAACAGCCAGTCTCTGAACCGAAATGCTCGCATTGCATACCGCAGCACAGTCTAACGGCAGATCACCGACTACCGGTATATTTATGCCGTTCGCATCAACATAACCCGGAACCTCAACGATTGCATCAGCCGGAAGATTAGTTATTACCCCTTTATTCACGACATTGAAATGCCCTCTGTATATCCTGCCCGTTTCAAGTCCTTCAATTATATAAGAGCCATGTTCCGAGCTCCTTTCGGCGGGATCAAACTTCCTCGCGGGCTCATTCATCCATTTCGGAAAATCCTTTTCAAACCAGTTTCTCGCTTCCGTACACACCCGGAGATATCCTCCTGTTTCGCCGTTTACCCAGGAACTAAGATCAACCCAATCCATTATCTCATCAGGCCTTTTCCTGTACCACGGCACATATTCGCTCAAATGCCCGTTTGATTCGGTGCTGTAATATCCGAACCTTCTTAACATATCTATTCGTACCTTTTCCGTTTTGCTGTAAACAGGATGTCTTTCAAAAGCCTGCAGGAGTTCTCCCGTCATATCCTTGCCGTTGTGCCTGACCTGGATGTACCATGTCTGATGGTTTATACCGGCGCAAATGATGTCAACCTCATCTTTTTTTAAGCCCAATACTTCCGCGATTTGCTCATGCCCGTGCTGTACGCCGTGACATAAACCGATAGTATTAACTCCGCCATACTTATTGCATGCCCATGTAATCATCGCATTAGGGTTAGCATAATTCAATAACAGGCAGTCATCCCTGGCCACTTCGCGTATATCCCTGCAAAAATCCAGCACTACGGGAATTCCTCTTTGCCCGTACATTATGCCCCCGGCACATATGGTATCCCCAACACACTGGTCAACTCCGTATTTTAATGGTATCTCGATATCCAGTTTAAACGCGTCGAGCCCGCCTACCCTTACCACGTTGAACACGTATTTTGCGTTTTTCAGCGCGGCCCTGCGGTCCGTTGTCGATTGGATTTTGATGTTCAGTCCGTTTTCGTCAATGTCCCTCTGGCAAAGCTGGGTAACCATCTCAAGATTTCTCTCATTGATGTCCGTAAAAGCAATTTCAATATCCTTAAATTCGGGAACAGACAAAAGATCGCTGAGAAGCCTTCTTGTAAATTCAATGCTTCCCGCACCTATAAAAACAACTTTAAAAGACATAATTTACCCCCTATTCCTTGCTGTCTTCTTCAGCAAGCTGTTTATATCCGTCTGAAAAGGTATCAAGACAGTTCAAAGGTTTTATCTTCCACCATTACCGTCTCCTTGTCCAAGTGGATGATTATATCATATCATAGAATTAATTAATTTGTAATTATGTATGAAATAATAACCTTCTTTTTTCACAGCGAATTTGATAAGAATAATTATCCCCGGCGAAGCCGGGGTAACCATGTATCAGGGTGGATTCAGGATTCAGCTATGAGTTTATTCTTTTTAATAGCCTGTCAACAATGACTGCAACCTCTTGACGAGTAATCGGTGCTTTCGGATTAAATCGTCCTTCATCGTCACCTATCATGATTCCTGCTTCATAAACATTTAAAACCGCTTCCTTCGCCCAGTCCGAAACGTCATCAAAGTCTTTTATTTTTGTCATTAGCTCTGACATTTGTATCATCTCCTCCAGCGGGAAGTATTTTCCCGGACAACTTGTTGACGTCTGCCAATGTTTGTGGCTAGCGACAGTTGTGATTGTGGGAATGATTCCCCTTAAATACCGGATTATTTCACAGCCAGCGTAAAACTGTTTTTTTGGCATAGTCTGTGTCTTGTCGTAATCACCCTGGAAGCCTATTGAAATAACAACATCATTCAAAGGATCAAATAAACCTCCACCGGCATTCAAACCCCTGCATTCGTATACATTACCGTCATAGTCCACCCAGTAATTGTACGCAATACCCTTCCATCCGCGTGCCAGGTGCCATTGGTGAATTTCGTCCATGCCGGCTGTTTGATGAGCCATGTGGTGAATAGCTATTCCGGTGATTTTCGTCAGATCAAGAGGTATCAATGGGCTGGCCCACTGAAACTCTTTCTTTAATATTTTCATTTTACATCACTAACCTTTTTATCTAGTATCTTTACTAACTTTCCGGATTCATCCCGCAAATCCAGACATCCCCCACGAAAGACCGGCCTCAATAATGTTATACCGGTAGTTTCCATATTTATAATCATATTATATTCATATTCATATATTCATGCCTCACATTCACATTTTTATAAAAAAAGGACAGACAGCCACCTGTCCTTTTTGCTTTCAACCTGAAAGAGATCTCCAAGTGAGGTAAAACGAAATAATCAGGAAATTATAAAACCCGCTAACCTTTGATGTTAGCGGGTTTTTTATTGGAGCTGGTGGACGGACTCGAACCCCCGACCTGCTGATTACAAGTCAGCAACTACTTTCCTATGCGTGCATTGACTTGACTGCATTTAAAAGCTGTTTCAAAATGTTTTCACAATAGTTTTCACAACTTTTTATACAATTTTTGAACAATTATAAGCAACAAAGTTGTGGAGATGTTGTGAAGAACGCCCTGGATTTTTGAGGTAATGATTTTATATTACCTACCTCCAAAAAACGCCTAGAAATCGAAAATAGAGTGTCGGTTTTGCTAAAAAAAGGCATAAAAAAAGAACCCCTCTTTCGAGGGGTCATAATAAGGAGGATGAGTCATGTCTCTGCGAAATTCTTAAAGCCTCTGGCCACTGCCTGAGCAAGTTGCTCTATGTGTAGCTGGTCCTTGCAGGTATCCAGAGGAAGCAATTCTACAATCACGCAAGTAGTTGAGCCGGTATTTCTATGCATGGCGTAGTAGTCTGTCCCTGGTTTGCTTGGATTTTCGCGACTAAAAACCCGTCCAGAAAGACCGGTTGTCTTGCATAGTTCATCATATATACACCGGGCCAGTTTTTTACCCTTTCCGGAGTGTATTGAGTGGATACATTCCACCCGCTTTCCGGCGTTCATGTTCAGGTGGATTGATAGGCAATAGTCATATTTGTTCTTGACTAAAGATTCCCTAGGGCCTCCAATCGGTAGATCAATATCCTTATCTCTTGTGAGGGCAGGGTTGTACTCTTTCAGTAGCTCTTTCAGGCGCAATGCAATAGGCAACGTCAAATCCTTTTCCCTGTACCCTCCGGACACGCCGCCGGGATCAGATCCGCCATGGCCAGGATCAATGATGAGAGTGGGCAGCTTCTTGGCCGGCTGCTGCAGTTTCGTGAGTTCAGACCAGGTTTTTGGGCCTGCTATGCCGTCAACAGACAGGCCTTTGGCTTTTTGGTATTTGACAACGGCATTATAGGTATTGTTGCCAAAATCTCCATCAGCACCGGTAGGGCCGCAGCTATAGCCCTGTGCAATGAGTAGCCTCTGGAGCAGATTTACCCATACGCCTTTTGCACCTTTTTTGAGTGTCGGTAGCTCGTCCTGGGTATATTTGCGATACCCGACAAAGATATTGCCCAAGCTCCGGCCGTCATAGCTCTTGTTGATGACATTGTCACCGACCATTAATGCCGAACTGCCCCCGCCGTCGAGGTTTGCAGCATTAGCTAAGCCCTCAAATTTTGCTACAGCCCTCTGCTCTGATGCTGTCAGACCCGCCTCGTTTGACGCCCGACCGTCGGCGGCAATAAAAACTATTGTGCCATCCGGTTTTTGACCGAAAAACGTCCGCGGGTTCTTGCTGATAATGCCGGAGAAATATTGCTCTTTGTCGTAACTATATTCGCCATTCCGCAGGAGCATATATGATGTCCCGACATTCCACTCAGGATTTTCAGGGATATTCGGCTCAAAAAATAGGCGCCCGTCCTTGTATGCAACGTTGATAAAAGCGTCTCCGATTGCATCTCCCATGCTTTCAGATTTCGGGTCGCTCATATTGAAAAATGCCCGGTTCACCCGGAGCCAGGTCACTTCATCCAATCGCGGATTGCCAAAAATCCGGCTGATATGTTCCCGCTTGCCCGGGATGCCAGGCGTGTCCTCAAGACGGATTTCGGAGGGTAGGAATTCAACTATGTGACAGGTTGAGCCATAGTAGCGTTTACTGCTAATTTTCATTTGATTCATCCCCTTTAGGTATAGTCACAAACTTACCTGCCTGATCCTTCACCAGCCCAAAGAACTTCCCAAACCAATCCGGTACCGGTACGCCCACAAGAATGAGATTTTTACAGATACTGAACCCTTCGGTACCAACTAGATAAAGTGTTACTGCAATACCCAATATAGCCTTGACAGGTATTATGATGCCAAATCCCTCCACCGCATAAATAATCAGGTAATCCCCCAGATATCCCAGAACGATGGCAAAGGCATACAAGGCCTTTTTAAACGCTCCTTTTAGTGCAAGGTTGCCATCAAACTGTTTCCCCTGCATAAAAACAGCTGCAATCCCTAGAATATAATCCATTATTACAAGCAATGCTAGGATTATGACCATCTCGTTAAGACATCCTGCAATGTAACCAAGAACTCCGGCTACAAGTCCTATAAATCCTTTTGTCACAATGGATTCGTTCATCGTTTATCCCTCACTTTCATTTCTCCATAAAATTAAAAAAGCAGCCTCATATTAAGGCTGCGCCAATAGCTTTGTTTTTACTTATTGCGATAATTCTGCTTCGATTTCCTGCCGTTTTTGTAAGCCGAATTTAGTCTCGATATAACATTTAGTTCATCTCGTATATTTCAACATTGGCATTTTGGACACTTATGCTTGCCTCACCATTATAAACACCAAATTCAATACTAAAATCATCCAAATTAAACCCATCTGAATAATCATCTCTTATATCAATCGATGTACCGCCATCAGAACCCATATGAACAGCTAAACTGTATACCCGTGTTCCTTTTTTTACCAATGTAACTGAATGAAAATATCTTGTGACATTGCCAGTATCATATATATGCATTATTTCAAGTTTTTTACCATTATTATCTACTAAACTTATTTTGGCTGCATCTACATAATTACTTACTATAGAAAAATGATCACCTCTACTAATAATTACACAAACAGCATTAGATGCAGTTACAGTGGTATTGTCTACAGATTTATAATCCCATGAATTTATATGATGAACAATATTAATACCTGCCCCAACTAAGGTTGTTGTTCTTCTATTTATTTCACCATAAGACCCTTCACACCCTCCTAAAGTTTCTCCTAATTTAATTATTCCTGCTTTTGAACTGTCCACCTGTGCAGTTATCGTTCCACCACTTGTATATCCGGCAGGGATACTTATAGTTGGTTTGCTACTTCCACTTATTGTTAATGTTGCAGTTTGACTTCCGTTATTCGGCATTGTGCCAGTCTGGTCTGGCCCGTCATCATTTGAAAACGTTTTCCCGGCCAACACATGCTCAGGCATAGCGTCGCCGGAACTGTCGCTACCCTGTAAGATAAAATTTGTACCGTTGTACCTAACTGTATAGACGCTTCCGGCCTTGAGATTGCCGGCAACAAGATCGTTCCCATTCGGCTTTTTGACAGACTTCGCTCCTAAGCCGTTGACGTTTATAGTTACCGCTCCAGTGTTTTCGGTGGAGTTTTTGAACGCAAAACACAAGCCCTCGTAATAGCTGCTCGGCGCTGGGCTTAGCGTGATTGCCTTTGTGTTTGTCCCTGTTGCCGTACCATACCCCGGAGCACGGTCGTACTTGCCCAAAATATCAATGTTCCCCTCTATTCGGTTAAAGTCGTCCGCACCAGGCACTGTCTGACCAGGCTGCCCCCAGTTTGTTTTAGGCGTTTCCCATGCCATCTATACCACTCTCCTTCCTGTCATCCTGGCTGAAAGCGCTCCAGCCCATTCAATCTCCTGGCGTATCACATGATAGTCCTTGCCCTTGACCGTCACACGGTCTCCCAACTCTAGCGCCGGATTACCCCGCCAGTCAACTTCAATATCCCTTCTCGGCTCTTTGACTGATGCCAACAACGTATCCGCTATTGCTTGAGCCTGAGATAGCGTCTGCACAAGCGGGTTTGCCGGAAATTCAAACGTGAGCACACCGTTTTCTGTTATGCTTGCTTCATCCCTTACGATAACCCTTTCCTTGCCCTGTACCGTCAAAGGTTTGCCCTGAATTATAAGTGTAACATGTGCATCTGTCCCGGTAGTATTCTGTATTTTTATACTTGCGCCCCAGCCGTAGTATGTTGCCTCCGTTATACTCACGCCTGCGGGCGGGCTGTCAAGACTTGCTTGCGCTTCAATGACCGGCGGCTGATTATAAAATGCCGTTACCGTCTTGGTGCTGCTTGCCGGTATGGTTATCGGCTCATTGCTCCGGTAGACTTCCTCCGCTACTGCTGCCGGCCTCAAAGGCTGTGTATCAACGATTATCTCATTCGCCACCTGGTCTTGACGTGATGGCGCCCGGAGCGGCGGGAAGTAGTCATCTTCCGTTATTTCCAATACAGGTTCATCGCCTGTAATAAGAAAGCTCTCTATCTGTATCTTTCCGTCCCGATTCTGAAACGCCGCTGCCAGTCCGGCCTCTGCTATGCGCCGCAAGGCTTCACGGTGTGACACAGGATTAAACCAAGCGTATGGCACAACGATACTCTGCAAGTCCGTATCAATGACATATTCATTACTGCTTAATCCTGCGTCCTGCAATACTAATTCCGCAAGCTCATACAGGCTCTTATTCGTCAGCACCTGCGAAGTCTGGAATGTGCTTTTCCGCAGTAGTTCCATTCTGTCTCGTGCGGTTACCGTGGCCTCCAACGCATCATCCGGGCTGTCCCAATCCAAAGCCCAAAATACGCCTAAAGGCACGAATTCCGAATATGAAAATTTTTCGGTTAGTTCGCCCCATGTTGCCATGTGATCACCCCTTTTGGGTAAAATAAGAGAGCGGAATTTTCCGCTCTTGCGCTATCTTATACTGCTTTAAAATTAAATTGCTTTTGCATTTGATTTTATCAATTCTTTCGCCGGAACACCAACAACGGTTGTATTATCGGGTACATCTTTTGTTACAACCGCACCAGCTCCTACTCTACAACATGATCCAACTTTAACCTTCGGTAATATAACTGCATTAATTCCAACTTCGGTAAAATCACCAATTTCACAGCCTCCCGATACGCTTGCACCCGGAGAAATTTCGCAATAATTTCCTATAGTAGAATCATGTCCAATACGAGCACCTAAATTAATAAGTACACCTTCGCCTATTGTTACTGAACATTCTATAATTGCCCCCCATAAAACACAGATTCCTTCGTGCATAACCACATCGTATTGCCCGATATACGCTTTGTCGGATATGACAGAACAAAGTCTGCCGCCCAAACTTTTAGCTTTGTCAGCCAAAAATTTTCTTGTTTTAGCTCCACCGACACCGATAATAAAATCAGAACTCACATTCTTAAAGTGGTTTTCTAATGCTTCCCATGATCTTAAAATTTCAAATCTCCCATACAAAAGTTCTGGTAGATCATTATTTACATTGTCGAAAAAAATCAAGTCGTCAATCCGGTTGTCGTATTGCAATGTCTGTAATAATTGTTTTGCAAAACCTTTAGCCCCTAGAATGACCATTCTACACCTCCAAATATAATATTAACATAATTATACCATAATATGTTAATAATAGGAAGTGTTATTTTCTATAGCTAGGGTAATAATTCGTATATCAAAGGCTTTGCCATAAGCTGATGCCCCTTATCGTTTGGATGATACAGATCGTCTGCGTACAAATCAAGCGTCATATACTTGTCTAAATAGGGAGTTATAGCGTCAATCATTGGTACGTTATTGGTATCCGAAACCTCTTTCATGGCGTTTATATAAGGAATGTGTGCTTCACCTGAAAAATCGCCTCTTTGAATGTATGCATACAATAAGGCGTCGCCTGTTAGTTTAGCATGATCTATCAGTGTTTGTAATCCTGCCTTATAATCATTCAGTGATGTTTCATACATAATGTCATTTGCGATAAGAGCGATAATCGTAAGTTTTGGTTGCCAGAAGTCAATTCCGGCATCCAGTACAAAATCACTGAATATATGAGAACCGACAGTAGCACCATCACGACAAGAACGAATCATCCTGAATCCTTTGGCTGCATTGGTCAAAGCATAAGCTCCTATCAGCATCACGGGGCCGCTTTGAACAGTGATTTCTAAATTATGATTTAAGCTATCAAGCGTACCTGCTGCTGCAATTTCTATTTCAGCAGCCCCAACGAATTCGCTGCTCCCCGACGCAACACTAAAAGTTCCTTTTGAAACTCCATCTATTTTAGCGGAAAAGCTTCCACCGACAGGGCTTAAAGCCGCAACAACCTTGACGCCTGTACCATAAAAATAGTAGTTTACAGTTGCGCCTTGCGTATCAGAATACATGTTGCCCTTGCTTACACCAAATCCTTCATTTTCGAGACTGTACCAATCGTCATCAAAAAACCAAGGACTGTTACTCCCATACGGCATATGAACAGGTATAAAACCCCATCCTAAGTCATCAAACTTTCTGCTGTATGCGGCGTTCAAAAGTCCTACATAGCTTTTTAAGGGATATTTTGCTTTATTTGGATCGCAATGCGCTCCTTCACCTGCGCTGTCGCCGATAAAACATATATTATATACACCCGTACCGCCAGCCTTCAGTGCATTGTAAGCGGCAAAGTATTGATCCAAACCACCATTGTCGAAGTTATGCTTGATATACTTGACCTCTTGTATCATGCCTTTCAAAACACGACCCTGATTCGCTGACAAGGCTTTGTTGGTAGCAGTACTTTCAAGATTGTCGACGATCTCTATCTCTGTACCCATACCATCTTCCAACTCCTTTAGTTTTTCGTCGATTACGTCAAAATTCTCGCCGAAGTCCAGTACATTAGCGATGTCCGACAATTCAGGCTTTTTCAAATTATAGTTTTCAGTATATTTCATAAAATCATGCCTCCTTAATCTCGCCCCATGTTTTTTGAACTATATCGCCCCATGTTGCCGGGTTTTCAGCTCCAAGCCAAACCTTGATCCTCCTGTTTGGTTTGAGTAGGTTTTTGAGCGGGCTTTGCTCATTATCAACATCGAATTTCTTGTCCTCGTTGTTCAAAACAAGTGTAATCTCATTCGAGGATATGTTCCCCACCGGTAAGCTCCCCTGGGATGCTTCTCTCTCTTCCAGAAGCCGGACGCTCACCAAATCGCCGGTTTCGTAGACTTCACGGATCGATGTGAAAAACTCAACGATTTTAGCACAAGTACCAGGCAGGCTCCATTTCGTTATTTCCAATACCTGTTTTGCCACGTCCAACACCTGCGGCTCTAATGCCTTGCTCCAGCTTACCTGGTCGTTCCCAGTGACAGTCTCGGTTTTAAGCAGGGTATCATCCTGGGCGTACAGCTTGATTGTAAAGTCCACGGGGTATTCTTCCCTTGCCGTGTCGCCTACAACCTTTAGCTGCCGTATTGGTCGGGGAAGATGTGTTACAGTAAGCGTCGGATACGGGGAAGAAAACGCTCCGCCTGCGCCGGCAAACTGTGCTCCCCACCAGCCCATTTGATACCGTGTCAGCATGTTGGCCGATGGCGCAAGGTGATATTCCCCTGTTGTCAAGTCCCAGGTACCGTCGAGGCAGGCATACTTGTGCGTAGTCTGGTCCACACTGTCGGCGGTCTGCTTCGGATAGCTAACATTGGCCTGTTCGTTGGCTTCGATTGTCAAGCTTTGATCCATGAACGGATCGGTATAGTCAATCTCAGCCCTTGCCAGTACTCGCCGCCTGTCGGCCTTCATCTTGTCAAGAAAATCTTGCGTCACTGGATACACCTATACCACCACCTCACGGGAACAACAACGCTGCCACGGTTACGTCCTCAGTCGCTGAGTAGTCTACATATACCTGCCCTGCCCCGCCGTCAGTCTGATTGTATATGTCGGTTGCAAACGGGCCGATGAATTTCTGTTTTCCTGCCTCGATAAGGACTTCCCTGTCAGCCAGTTTCAGGCCCGCCCGGACGTAACCGGATAGAATCGTCACGGTTATATCCTCGTCGCTATCGTTGCAGACGTGGAGGATTACCCTGCCGTTGTTCTCCACAGCGTGGCCTCCGGCTGCCGCTGGGGAATATGCTGCCGATAGTCCAGTATCGGCCAGTTGCTGTCGTGCTAAGCTTGTTCTTGCCATTTCAAATCACCTCACTGTTCAATAAATCCTATGCTTACTTCTTCCCAATACCTGACACCGTTTTTCGTGTGCCACAGGCTGGTTACAATGTCCCCTGCATAACAGGTCATTTTCTTTGCGCCTCCGGCATCGGGGTACTCCAAGCTAAAAAACGGCTTGTTGGCCGTTATAGTATCTATTATCAATTTTAGGTCGCTGTCAGGCAGCACCTTCCAAACCACGTCCACTCTGCGCTTTGTAGCTATCAACTCCATCATCATTTTGCCGGATGCGGACCGGCTGGATTTAGTTATATCGAAACGCCCGACTTTCAGTTCGGAAGGTGTTTTCACTGTTACTCCTGCGATTTTTAGCATGCTTTACACCCCCTGCACAACAAGGTTTAATCCCTGTCTCTGACCCTCACTGATGATGTCGGGTAAAACAGCCCTGGCTACTTCACGGGTTCCCATTTTAAGAACTATTTCGGGCCGTCCTGCTGTCGGTTGTGACGACGCCTGAGTAATCCTGAACGCGTCTATGATTGCCCTGTATACCGCCTGTGCAATGCTATCCGACATTATGCCGCTGTCAGCAGTTCCGGCTACAGCATGAATCGCCGGCTGAACAGTCATTGACGACAAGCGTGACATTTCATCAGCAACTGCATTTACCGATGTACGAATACCCGGTATACCCTGAGCTATACCACTGCGGAACATATCCATAAAGTTTGGAGCCCATTTATCAGCTTCGCGGCCGGGACCCTCTTTGGTTGGGGAGGAAAACCCAAGGAAATTCTTAATCGTATTCCCAACGTTTTTAAAGGTGTCTTTGACTGAGCCAATTTTATCCTTGACACCCTGAACAAAGCCGCTTATTAGATTCTTCCCCCATAAGTAGGCATCTTCTTTTATTTCGCGCCACTTATCAGCAATTGCCTGCTTTATTTCATTCCATGCAATAGAAACTCTGCTTTTTAGTAATTCCCAACTGTCTCTGATTGTTGTAACAATATTGCCCCATACAACGGTTGCATTGGTCTTAAGTTCTTCCCATTTATTGCTGATGAGCGTTTTGATAAGTTCCCATATGATAGACGCATTTGTTTTAAGCGTATTCCAGTTATTCACAAGCTCAGTTTTTATGCTGTTCGCTATTATTAAAGCTCCGAGCGCAAGCATCTGCAGCTTGTTCATGATGCTTTTATTTATGTTGTCCCACACAATTGGAGCATTGGTTTTGAGTTCATTCCAGCTGGTTTCTATGTTGGTCTTAATTCTGTTCCATATTAAAACTGATCCGAGCAAAAGGAGTTGCAACTTGTTCAGGATGCTTGTTTTGATATTTTCCCATGTTATCGGTGCGCTGATTTTTAGGTTTTCCCATATATTTTTAAGCCAATCAAACGCCCCCGCGTTATTTAATACGTTTCTTGTGAGATACCCTATAGGATCATTCAGCAGTTCAAATCCCCGATACAGACCCATCCAGTCAATTTCCCCTATTAATGTTTTAAATTTCTCCCAGCCTGCCCGGAAATCGCCTTTCAGCAAGTCGGCTATGATACTGAGAGAGTCTTCTATCAGCGCTAAGTCGTTAAAAATGAGGTTTTTTGTTATGTTTGCAATATCCGTCAAGGTTTTTTTCAGGTTCATCCAAGCAGGGTTATGATCCGAGGTCAATATCCTTGTTATCTCTTGAAGTGACGGCTTCACGTTGTTGTAAAACTCGCCAAATCTATTCTTTATGTCTGTCATATATCCGCTTACCGGGCCAAGCGCTTCTTTGAGCTTTTCAAGCAGTTCAACGAGCTTTTCAACCTTTGATGTGTCGACCTCAACATCTATCTCTACGCTCCCTCCGAGTCCGTCTAAGCCCAAATCGGCAAAGTTGCCGACTGTAAAATCTAAAGAGCTGCTCGTATCCTCTGCCAACTGGTGGACCTCGTCAAATGCCTGAATGTTTTTCTGCATAGCTTTAGCAGCGTAATTCGCGGCGTCCCCTAAATCGGTCATTGCCCCGGCCTGGCCTTCGGTGCTATTTGTCATGGCGTCCGCAGACTGCTTTGTCTTGTTTCCAAAGGCGATCTGTATCGCCTGGTAGAATTGCGACAGGAAGTCACGGACTTTTATCAGCATGGTATTGAGCCCGCTAAACCAATTTTGCGTTAGAGTGCCGACGGTCATTCTCCAAATGTCCTTTATTGATGATGTCACGCCCTGCCAGGTGTTTTCCATTGACGCCATCATGCCGCCGAAGCGTTTAGTCATGCCTTTGGTTAGCATCTCAACGGCCTTACCACCTGGGATTAAACCCTTTGATACCATATCCTGGAGTTCGGGCACTGTTTTCCCCATCGCCTCCGCCAAGATATGCCATGCCGGAACACCGGCTTCTGTGAGCTGCCTCATTTCCTCGGCTGATAGCTTGCCTTTGGCCCGGATTTGACCCAATGCAAGGGTAATCCTATCTATTCCAGCAGCCCCTGAGCCAAGCGCCGCCGACGCATCACCTACCGCCCTCAGCGTAGGTAATACTTCTTCTGCCGCAAAACCATAAGCAAGCATCCGCTTTGCAGCTTCAAGCAGTTCCGGGTATTCAAAAGGCGTCCTTACTGCAAAATCGGCCATGTCCTCAAGAAACTTCTGCGCTTTTTCCGCGCTGCCAAGCATGGTTGCGAAACCAATCTGTGCGGTCTGGAGCATAGAGTTGAAGTCAATCGCCGTTGAAACCGTAGCCTGAAATCCCTTTTTTAGAGCCTCAAACATTCCCATACCAACGGTTACGGAAAATGCATTCTTGAAGAGATCACCTATCTTCAATCCCGCTTTATTACCCTGTGTCTCTGCTTTTTTCAGACCTTTTTCAAAAGGTTTATCGTCCAAGCCCAGCTTCGCTATAACCTGCCCGACTGTCATCCTGTCTCACCTGCCTTTACCACGGGCCACTAAGCCCTTTTGCTTTTGCGTCCTGTATGTGTTTCGCATACTTTTTGTCTTTCTTTTGTTCTTTTGTGCCTAATATCTGCTGCATGAGCTTTTCAAATTCTTTTCTTATAAAGTCGTCTGGCTTCACAAGTTTTGGTTTTTTCTTTTTACCGCTGAATACTCTTGATAGCGCAGCAGTGCAGTTTGCTATAACCGCCGCCAGGAATGCCCACTTATTCTTTTGCTCTGCATATTCGTCTACTAGCTTTTGCTTTTGTAGCTCTTTTAGAATCGCCTTAAGTTCGCTGGGGTACAGCTGCCGCATCTCGTCCAGCGTCCAGCCGAATTCTCTCGCAAGCAGAACGATTACTTCCGCTGTGAGCCAGTCTGAGCCAAAAGCATCAGCTTCGGTATCATCTGCTTCAGCGCGAAAAAATTTACGTCAATAAATGCTCCCAGCAGCTTTTCCAAGTCGCTCATGTAAGCGTTTTTGACATCGTCCTCCGTGATGTCCGGGAACACCACGGGCAGCTTTTTATAAAGCAAATCCCAATCAAGCTCTAGGTCGTTCAGGGCTTTATCAAGGTTTTTCAGTTTTCCTTTTGTGCTCGGGAATAGCTCCCGTGTTAATATTTCAAGCTCGCCGATGCGCCTTTCCTGCACATCTATGTCCTTACCTGCAAATTTTACTATTTTATTTCGCATGTTATCCCTCCTGTACTATCGGGCCTATGCCCTCTAATCTCAATACCTCTTCGCATATATCTTTGGTCATTTTTATCTTAGGAAGTTCGATTTGCCCAGCCAGACAGCGTTTATCTTCGGCTTTACCTACGAACAACCGAACAAAAGCCTTATCCTGTTGCAGATCCTTTTCTGCCCAGTAGGCCTGTACTGCCACATGCCAACCAGTAGGTATGCCGTGCAACTCCGGCCCATAGGTGTATTCTTTTCTGTGTTCAACATCCACAGCCCAATCGAAGAGCAGTGCAATATTATCAGATATGGGGGCGGCATCACTTTCATACACCGCCCCCACAATTCCCCTGATAGCCATTAACTACCGCCACCAAGTGTCGGTGTCAGCGGACCGGTTCCGGAGAAGTCGCAGCTGAAACTTGCTTTGTCGTCAACCGGTGTCTCGATACTGGGATTTATCAACGCGTCTCCCGAAAACTTCACAGATGCGTTTACCTGCAACTCCAGCTTTACTTTCTGCCCGGTAAGCCACGCATTTATTAGGGATGCTTGCCCGTCTGTGTCATCCGGCTTGAAATTGCCCTCAAAAGATCCGGACCATTCTTTTATGCCCTGTATCCTTTCTCTCCAGCCCTCGGAGTCAAAGCTGGTGATGTCAATATCATCTGCGCTCATGTCAAGACTCCAGTTTGCGATTTCTGCAACCTTCTTCGGCGCGTCTCCAATGTATACACCGCCGCCA
>Ga0134103_1000744_pt1 | contig 36909 bp, 31 predicted proteins | sample 14_taG_2_FD_94445 | JGI IMG/M metagenome (GOLD analysis project Ga0134103, IMG submission 94445) | Switchgrass degrading microbial communities from high solid loading bioreactors in New Hampshire, USA - 14_58_20_212_A1 metaG | ecosystem: Engineered > Bioreactor > Semi-continuous > Anaerobic >...
AGCGAATCGACATTGTTATTCAAAACTAATTGATCCATGGTATTTTCTCCTCTTCCTCTCCTTAGTTTTCAGCCTTAAATAATTTGTTATCGTTTTGCCGATATTAAGCTCGGAGTTCCCCTCCATCTCAAAGTATTCGTCCGCGGTTACAAACTCTGTGCGCTGCTCAAAGCGCTCAATGCGCGCTACCGAGCCGATGGCGCTCAAGGCTCCGAACAGAATACCCGAGATATGCGGTTCGTTAAGGCCGTAGCTGGTTTTAAGCTCCGTATTGCTCAGGCTGATAACTCTTATCATATCGGTGTTGAAACCCTTGCCGGTTTTTTTTATAAAACCGGAGTATATCTTCAGCCCGAAGATATGGACTGTGATATGGGTGCGGGAATTCATCCGTTCCGCTCTCAGCTTTACAAAGCCGAGCCAGGAAGCCCGCAGCCTCAGGTCCATTTCCCCGCTGCTGAAGCGAAACTCAAGCTTTACCGGCCTTGTATAAACCAGATATAAAAATATGGCAATTATAAGAATAACAATCAAAAAAAGCATGTTGACTCTACCTCAACGCTATTTTCACCACATTGGGCCTTATTATTTTGAAAATATTTTGGAAACTTAAATTTAAATAATGTCCGCTCAAAGTGGAAGAATATAATCAACAAGCGAAAGGAGCGGTAAAATGAACCCCTTTGAACAAAAACCCATGAACATCGAGGACGGTTTGATGGACTGGGCGACGGTCTATCCCAAACCCTACTGCAAGCAGACCGTCGACCCTTATACAAAGGTAAGAATAATCCTGATGAACGGCATCGAGGTCGAGTCGACGCTTTTTAAGCACCAGTTCCACAGGAACTGCACGAACAACGACCTAAGGCGGGAGCTTGCGCTCTCAAGGCGCGTCGAGCAGCTCCAGCAAAAGCACATAAACTGGCTGAAGCCGATAGACGAAACGCCGCTTGAAACGACGATAGGCTACGAGCACGTGGCGGTCGACCTCACTGCCTGGCTCGCGCAGAACGAGCCCGACCCCTATGTCAAGCAGGCCCTTGATTTCGCGCTGCTTGAGGACTTCGACCACCTCTACCGCTACGCAAACCTTCTGGACCTCGACGCCCAGATTCCGGCGCAGAAGCTCGTAAAAAGCTACGTGGACATCACGCCGGGGCGGCCTACGATAGCCGAGCACCGCTTCCCCTTCGATTCGGTCAAGCGCCCCGTGGACTTCTCGACCGCGGACATCAGGACAAAGCTCAACACTCTCATAATCACCTCGGGCGAGCAGCAGACGATGAACTTCTATATGAACATCGGAAACACCTACAACAACGACCTCGGTCGCCAGCTCTACCTTGAGATTGCAATGATAGAGGAGCAGCATGTTTCCCACTACGGCTCGCTGCTCGACCCGAAGGCCACCTGGCTTGAAAATCTCCTGCTCCACGAGTACATGGAGTGCTACCTCTACTATTCCTTCTATCAGGACGAGCTCGACCCGAACGTCAAGTCGATTTGGGAGATGCACCTCAATCAGGAGATAGCGCAGCTGCACAAAGCGGCGGAGCTTCTGAGAAGGTACGAGAACAAGGACTGGCAGCAGGTCGTCGGCAGCGGCGAGTTCCCGAGGCTTTTGCAGTTCCACGACACCCGCGACTATGTCCGCCAGATTCTCGACCAGCAGATTCTCCTAACCGCCGACAGGGAGGGCTACGCAAACGTCAACGACCTGCCCAAAGGGCACGAGTTCTTCGCCTTCCAGAACCGCATGAACCACGATGTAAACACGGTTGCAAGCCACAATGTAATCGTACAGCACCAGCAGCGCTACCAGACCGACTACAGGGCGGAGTCGCAGCCGAACCCGGTGTCCGCCCTCACGGACAGGAACGTGGACAACACGGAGATTGCGCGGACGGCAAACGCCTATCAGATGGCCTGAATTTACGAAAAATCATCTCCACATGCAAATAAGGCTTCATGCGAGAGCAAAAATCCTCCCGATAACTTCGGGGGGATAAATTTTTTTGGAAAAAATTCAAAATACATCTTGACACACAATACTATGCGTTGCATAATATAGTGTGCAAGGAGGTATGAGCGTGGATATTCAACTTAAACGCGGCATACTGGATGTATGTGTTCTTGCGGTCCTGACAAGAGGAGACTCATACGGCTATCAGATTATAAAGGACGTATCGGAGTGCATAGAGATGTCCGAGTCCACCCTTTATCCCATTCTGAGAAGGCTGGAGAGCGGAAAACTTGTCAGCTTCTACTCGGTAGAACACAACGGCCGCCTCAGAAAGTACTACAGCATTACCGAACTGGGCCGTCAGAGGATAGACGAATTCCTGGAGGAGTGGAAAGAGCTTTTGAAAGTGTATAACTTTATTATGAAGATGAAGGACGGTGGGGAAAATGACCAAGCTTGAATTCTTAGACGCCCTGCAGGCACGGCTGGCCTCGCTTCCCGAGAATGAGGTTTACAGGCTGCTGGGCTACTACGCCGAGATGATAGACGACCGCGTTGAGAGCGGAATGAGCGAGGAAGAGGCGGTCGAGGCGCTCGGCTCGATGGACTCGATAATTGAGAGCATTATCAACGACATGTCTATACCCAAGCTCATGCGCGCAAGGGTAAAGGAGAGCAGTCACAGATTCGGAAACAAGGTGCTTTGGATTATCCTCGTTATCCTCACCTTCCCCTTCTGGTTTCCCGCGGTGATGGCCTGCTTCGGCGCGGTGTTCAGCGTTTTCATGGCGATCTGGGGCGTTATTATAGGCCTCTTCGTCGCTATCGGGGCGCTCGCGGTCTCGGGAGTGGGCTGCATCATCGGCGGCCTGTTTTTCCTGTTCACAAAGCCGCTGCCTGTCGCGCTCTTTGCCCTGGGTGTGGGCTGCATACTCTCGGGCGTGACAATTTTCATGATAAAGCCGATAAAGCATATCGCCAAATGGCTCGGCAAGGGCATATCCTCTCTTGTCCGCAAAATCAAGGCTCTGCTTTTTAAGAAAAGGAGGGTAAACAGTGAAGCTAAGTAAAACCTTACTCGCCGCCGCAATCCTGGTCCTGCTCGGCGTGGTTTTAGTGGTCACCGCCCTGGCGATGACAGACTTCGACCTGCAAAACCTGAGCGTCAACGGATTTGAGGAAAGAAGCTATGAAACCTCGGCAAGGCTCACCGAGATAGAAATCGACATCAAAAATGTGCCAGTGCGCGTGGAGCCGTCGAGCGACAATAGCTTCCGCCTGACATATTTCGAGAGCGACAGGGTCTCTTACACCGTAAACGAGCTGGAAAACGGAAAGCTCAGAGTCACCTCCACGGATAAAACGAAATGGTACGACCACTATTTTAACATTGTCAACGTCGACTTCTTCTACAACGTGTTTACGATTACCATACCGGAATCCTTTGAGGGCGAAGTCCGGATTAAAACAAGCAACGGAAGCATTAACATAGAGGGCCTCAGGCTTAAAAACCTTAAGCTCACCTCAAGCAACGGCTCGATAACCGCCGAAAATCTGGCAGTCGCCGGACAAATAGACCTAAGTACGTCGAACAGCAAGATAAGGGTTTCAGACGTGGCCGCCGGAGGCGACATTATCTGCGAGACCTCAAATTCGCCCGTCAGCATAAAAGGTGTCGCCGCAGAGAATATCTCCGTCAAGTCCTCAAGCGGTGCTATTGATATAAGCGGCGTCGCCGCGAGCAGGGAGCTAAATCTCAAGACCTCCAACGGCAAGATAAGCTTCGAGCGGGTAAATGTGGGCTCCGCCCTCGTTTGCAAAACCTCCAACTCCCCCGTTGAAGGCGTGATTGATGGAAAAATAACCGACTTTACGATAAGTGCGGAGACCTCCAACGCCAGCAGCACCCTTCCCTCGCATATGCGCGGCGGAGATAAGATACTCGACATAAAGACCTCAAACGGCAACATTTCTGTTGAGTTTTCAGACTAGTCATAAACGCGGGGTCATGCCCTTTTCATGCTCCTTTGCATAAGATAATGTGGGTATTATTTAAAGTAAAGGAGCAAGCCATGGACGAACAAAGCCTCACTATTTTGAACCACAGGCTCGACAAACTGGAATTTATGCTGGAGCTCCAGAGAAAGCTGATTGACGAGCTTTTGGACCTCACGCGTTCCACGCAGCTCTCCTCCGCCTTCACCGTAGACGCGATAAACGGCCTGTACGGCGTCCTCGGAAAAATGACGCTCCAGACTCTTACGCAGAGCGAAAAGGGAAAGTCTTCAAACTGACTGCGCTGCAAAGCCGCGCGGAGCAAAAGGGCTTCGGCATTGCCGCCCCGAGGCGGCAGATTACTGTCCGCCCCCGAAAGTACTTAAAAAGCAAAAAGAAGGGCTTTGGCGAGACCGCTGCGGCAATGCCAAAGCCCTTCTGAACGTTCATATAAGCCTTATGTAGAGGATAGACTTTTATGTTACAGATGATAGTCTCCCGCCGCCTCGGGCTGGTAAAGCACCTTCTTTATGCTGATTGTCGAGGTGCCCGATGGGACCTCCCACTCAATAATGCTTCCCTCCCTGTAGCCGAGAATGGCTGTGCCTATCGGGGAGAAAACCGAGACCTTCATCTCGCTTAAGTTCGTATCCTCGGGATAGACTAGCGAAACTTCTATCTCCTCGTCGTCAAGCCTGAGCAGGGCCTGCGAATTCATAGTGACGACGTCCCGCGGGATTTCCCTCTGGTCCACTATTTTCGCCCTGCCCAGCTCCCTCTTCAGCTTGCTGACGGACTTGTAAATCGTCTGGTCGTCAAGGGGCATCTTCTCGATAAGCTTCATTATCCTATCTCTGTCGATATTCGTGATATAGATCTCGCTGGACATGACAATACTCCTTACCGGATTGCGCGCGCAATCCTCATATAATAATAAAAAAATAAAAGGTTTTTATTAATTACCACAGTTCTGTCGTAAAAAACAAAAGCCCTTCATTTTACTATATATAAATATATTCAAAATGACGGTTCTTTTTTGCTATATTCTATACCACAATCATATATATGTCAAGCGCTGGAAATATAGCATGCGGCTAAAGCCCGCACAAAATGGGGCTTCAGCCGCATTTATACCCCGGAAATGCTAATAGAGTATTCCCATTTAAGCCTTGCGCGGGAAAACGACAACAAGGAGCATCTTAAAGCGCCCGTCTGCCGCTACCGCGTGCGGAATTCCCGCCGGCATGACGATTGTCTCCCCGCTGCTGAGCGAGAACTGCTTTTCCCCGATTGTAATAAGGGCCTTGCCCTCGAGAATCGTCACCATCGCGTCCCCGTGCGACTCGTGCGTGCTTATCTCCTCGCCGGCGTCGAAAGAAAAGAGGGTTACGCTCACAGCCTCGTTCTGAGCCAGCGTGCGGCTCACAACCTGTCCCTCGTGGTAGTCGACGAGCGAACCGAGCTTAAGGACTTTCTCAAATTCTATGTTTTTCAGCATGCTGCTCATCTTCAGTTACCTCCAAAGCTTTTGTCGGATATTGCCTTGTTATCCGCGTCTTTGTGACAATGGTCTTCCTAATTCAGATTTTACCATATCGGCTGCGATTATCCAAGTGTCAAGCAAATTTTGCCCTATTTCTTCTGAAGATACACTCCGATATTTTCGCCAAATTAAACACGGCGCATCCCGGAAGGGATACGCCGTTTGTTTTCCAATTTACTTTGCATATTCTATTGCTCTGGACTCGCGGATGAGATGAACCTTTATCTGTCCTGGATACTCAAGTTCGTTCTCAATCTTCTTGGCAATTTCTCTTGCCAGCAAAACCATCTCGTCCTCATTAATTTCCTCGGGCTTGATCATTATACGCACCTCGCGCCCAGCCTGTATCGCATAGGCGCCTGCAACACCGTTAAAGGAGCAGGTGAGCTCTTCGAGCTTTTCGAGCCTCTTGATGTAGTTTTCGATATTCTCGCGTCTCGCTCCGGGTCTTGCGGCTGATATTGTGTCCGCTGCCTGGACTAAGCAGGCTATTATATCCTGCGGTTCAACGTCGCCGTGGTGGGCATGTATGGCGTGTACTACAACCTCGCTCTCGTGGTACTTTCTCGCCAGCTCGACACCTATCGAAACGTGTGAACCCTCTACCTCATGGTCCATTGCCTTGCCTATGTCGTGGAGAAGCCCTGCGCGCTTGGCAAGCGTTATGTCAACTCCAAGCTCCGCGGCCAGAAGGCCTGCGACATGGGCGACTTCTATGGAATGGTTCAGAACGTTCTGTCCATAGCTTGTGCGGTATTTCAAACGACCGAGTATTTTTATGAGATCCGGATGTAGGCCGTGTACGCCTGTCTCGAAGGTAGCGCGCTCTCCCTCAGCCTTAATCGTGGCGTCAACCTCGCGCTTTGCTTTTTCGACCATTTCCTCAATGCGCGCCGGGTGAATCCGTCCGTCGATTATGAGCTTTTCAAGCGCTATTCTCGCAATCTCGCGGCGTATGGGGTCGAAGCTTGAAAGGGTAATCGCCTCGGGAGTATCGTCGATTATGAGATCCACGCCGGTGAGAGTTTCAATCGTTCTGATGTTTCTGCCCTCTCGTCCTATTACGCGGCCTTTCATCTCGTCATTTGGCAGGGGAACCACTGAGACGGCGGCCTCGGCGACGTGGTCGGCGGCGCAGCGCTGGATGGCAAGCGAAATATATTCTCTGGCTTTCTGGTCCGCTTCCTCCTTAAGCCGCGCCTCAATCTCCTTGATTTTCATCGCAGCTTCGTGTGTTACTTCTGCTTCAATATTCTTCAGCAGGTATTCCTTGGCTTCGTCAACCGTAAACCCGGATATCTTCTCCAGCATTTCCAGCTGACTTTTCTTGATTAGCTTGACTTCCTCCTTGGCGGCTTCAACCTCCGCCAGCTTTTGATTGAGAAGCTCGTTCTTCTTCTCCAGGCTTTCCATTTTCCGGTCGAGGTTTTCCTCTTTCTGCTGGAGTCTGCGCTCCTGCTTTTGCAGCTCGGCGCGCCTTTCCTTCACTTCTCTTTCATATTCGATACGACTTCTGTGTATCTCTTCCTTTGCCTCTAACAGAGCCTCACGTTTCTTATTCTCGGCGGTCTTGATAGACTCATTTATAATTCTTTTTGCCTCTTCTTCCGCGCTGGAAATCTCGCGCTCAGACACTCTTTTCCTGTATAGAATGCCGAGGAAAAAAGCTATTATAAACACCACCACAAGGGCGATGGCTCCGACTATATATAATGTAGGTCCTGGCATAGCAGATATACACACCTCCAATCCTTGCATATTTTTGTTAAAACTATATGCTCGCATTCGGCTCCTTTAACGAAACCGCTAAAATGCTAAAGTATGCAGGGCTCCCCAATGCCCTCCAAGCATTCTTTTCATATTCTACATTGCGTTTGTATATTATGTCAAGAGAAATCACCTAATAATGCGATATTATGTAAATAAGCTTATTGACAAGCAGGGGTTCTATGAGGTACAATTGCCGATGCGGAATAATTGCGGTGCATTTTTTATTTTCCACCGGCTTTTGCCCAATATTCACATAAATCCCGTAAATTTCCTCAAATTGCCGGAGAATAAAGCCCGCCTTTGAGCGGGTATCAAAATTTACAAAATTATATCAGATTTAACAAGTCTCCGTAGCTCAGTAGGATAGAGCGTTCGCCTCCTAAGCGAAAGGTCGCGCGTTCGAATCGCGCCGGGGATGCCAAAAGGCCGAAAACCACGGAATACCGTGGTTTTCGGCCTTTTATTGTCAGGATTTCACCTCTGCTTTTTATTAAACAAGCCATCTATTTTGAAGAGCTGCGGGAAGTCGACGCTTAGATTCTTGACTGCCAAATATTAAACAGTTAATATAAAGTAGGTAATTTTATTAGCTAAAAAATGTTCAATGTTGCATAAAGCAGAAGGGGTACATAGCAGTGGAGTACAGGTATCTAGAAGCAGTCATCGCTGTTGCCCGATATCGCAGCTTCAGCCGCGCGGCAGAGGAGATCCCTTGCTCGCAGGCCACCGTTTCCCGGCAGGTCAAAGCAGTCGAGGAGGAACTTGGCTACCCCATTTTTGAACGGTCCACGAAAAGCGGTTCTGTCCGTTTAACCGAAAAAGGCGAGATCACCCTAAGAAAAATAGAGGCTATCGTGGCCAATTATAACGAATTGTTCGGCGGGCAGCGAACAAGTAAGAGCTCTTCCTACCGTCTGGGCATTTTTTCCGGGCCGCTTGGCTTTTCCGCCAAATCCATCATCGTTGCAAATATGTATATACGCTGTCCGGAGCTTCAGCTGCAGGTGTACGATGTGCGCCGCAGCGCATTCTCCAGCGAGCTGACCCAGTATAAAATTGACGGGCTGCTGATGTACGAAGCATTTCTCACCGATGAAACGCCGGTGAATAACCTATCCTTAAAGCAGGGCGGCCTGCATTATACTTACCTTAGAACCCAGTATCCCATGATCGCATTTCCTCGATATCACAGGCTCGCCTGCAGGGATTCCGTTTCGATAAGCGAGCTGCGCGACGAGACCTTCCTGCTGGACTATGATATCATCAATCAGAAAATACGTAACGAGGATACGGCCCACCGCGGTCTGCTGCTGAGCTGCCTGAAGGCAGGCTTTACGCCCAAGGTGGTCTACTTGAACGTGGCCGGTACAAATCTTGTCAATATACGGGATGTCGCCATCATGGAAAACGGCTGGATTTACCCGACTTTTTCGCTCAAATCTCTCCACAACGATAACAACATCGTTTTCGTCCCCCTCAGCGAGCCGCTGTATTATGCCCAGTATTATTTTGTAACACTTGATTCCAAGCGCAGCGAAAACGACAAGAAGGTCTGCGAATGCCTTCGCGAACTAGCAAATAGAGCATAATACAATAATATTAATATAACTATAATGCAGACAAGGATGGTGCGGAACAAACGCACCATCCTCTCTTTTTTGCGGGGAAATTGATTATATATCAAGCTAATTCTTTCGGGACATATACTAATCCCGAATAATTGACTTATTCGTATCGCGAATAACATCGATGCAACTATCGATTTGCATACTATTAGTACATAACTTACAATTCACATGGAAGTGTATGATATATCCAGGGATATATTATACAAAATATTTTTTAGGAGGAGAGTTATGAAGAAAGTCATAGCAACGGCCCTTTGCGCAGTTCTTCTACTATGCCTGTTTTCCGCCTGCGGCGGCAAAGAAAGCAGCAATACGCCGACTCCCACAGCGGGAACTTCTCCTGAAGTCCTAGAGGACAAAACAACGGTTGTCGGTGCTGAAAAACAGGAAGGCGCAAAATACCAGGAAACCATTACCATTATCTGTGACAACACCCAGATGGCCGTTCTAGACCCCGCGAGCCCCCAGGGTGGCGGTCAGGGCAGCCTTATGAACTTCAATTGCATCCACGACACCCTTGTGGAAAACGATAACGGCACTCTGGTACCCTGTCTGGCGCTGAAGTGGGATGTGGAGGACAGCCAGCATTACACTTTCTACCTCCGCGATGACGTTTACTTCCATAACGGCGAAAAGTTTACCGCCGATGACGTAGCCTTCACCATCGAGCATGCCAAGGCTGCCAAGGGCGGGCAGGCCTTCAACCGTTTGTCCGTTGTTGAATCCGTGGAAGTCATCGACGATACGACCATCAGGATTACCCTCAACCGCCCGAACAACGACTTCCTCTATTACCTCTACAGCCCCGTCTGCTCCATCCTCAACCGTGAAGCCTGTGAGAAAGATCCGGAAAAGGGCCCCTGGATCGGCACCGGTGCCTGGATTGTGGAGAAATTTGTTTCTAATGAATATTCCGAGCTCAGAGTCAACGAGAACTACTGGGGCGAGGTTCCCGTAACCAAGAAGCTTCGCTTCATCAAGGTCGCAGAAGAAGCAACCCGCTACATGATGCTTATGAACGGCGAAGTCGACGTAGCTTTCGGCTGCAGCCCCGCCGACTTTGACTCCATCCGAAACAATCCCAATTTCAACCTGTTTACATATGTTATCACCAATTGCGGTTTCGTCGGCTTCAATATGACCGATCCTCTTATGCAGGACATTAACTTCCGCAAGGCGGTAGCCTGCCTCCTCAACCGCTCCGATATCATCAAGGGCACACGCTACGGCTATGGTGCGCTTCCCACCAGCGGCGCGTTCTGGGGCTATACCACACCGTATAAAAACGAAGATCTTCCTTTGCAGGAATATGACGTCGAGCTTGCCAAGGAGTATCTGAAAAAATCCAAATACAACGGCGAAACCGTCGAGCTTTGCGCCTGGATACCCGAGTTCAAGACAATATGCCAGATCCTCCAGGCCGAGCTGATGAACATAGGCGTCAAGGCCGAAGTCTTTGAGACAGACCAAGCCGGCTTCATGGCACATTGCAAGTTTGACGACAACAAATCCATGATTATCTGCACCAGCGGCGGCTGGACCGGTTATCCCAGCGCTTCGGTTCCCTTCTACACCAAAGGCTCCACCAGCAACTATGCCAGCTATGTAAACCCTGAAATCATCGAACTGCTGAATACCGCGGTCAGCACAAAGGATGAAGCCGAGAGAGAGAGATGCTACAAGGAAGTTCAGCGCCTGTCATATGAGGACTGCGTTTACATTCCTGTAATGTATATCCAGCACGGCGTCGGCGCGGCCAAGAATGTCGGCGGCGTCATCCTCACCGAGGAGAACACCCACGATCTCTCGCACGTTTTTAAAATTATCTCATAATATCTGAAAAGGTGTCTGCAATTAGTTTCTCTGAGTGGCAGCGGATATAAAACACGCTGCCACAAATATAATGGGGGGTCTTTTATTGATTCGCTACATCATTAAACGACTGCTGTGGCTTATCCCAATCATATTCTGCGTGGCGTTCATTATATTTGCCCTGCTTGACCTTGCTCCAGGTACAATTCTGGACACTATTTCAACGGAAAATCTAACGCCGGAAGAGTACCAGAGGCTGGTCGAAGAATATGACCTTGATAAGCCTATGGTTTATCGCTATGCAAAGTATATGTGGAACCTCTTGCACGGCGATTTGGGCAGGGGCGAAGCAACGGGCCTCGATGTTTGGCGTGAGTACATATCACGTTTCCCCGCGACGCTGAAGCTCTCATTTGCTGGGCTAATCATCGGAGTTGCGCTGGCAATCCCGCTCGGGATCATCGCGGCCAAGAATGCAGGCACATGGATTGACAACCTCGTCACCGGCTTTTCCATGATCGGAATATCAATGCCGAGCTTCTGCCTGGGTCTGATACTTATAATATGTTTTTCCTATAAAATCAATCTTTTCCCCGCAGGCGGGTTTGACTCCGGTTTCAAAAGCATGGTGCTTCCGGCCGTAGCCTCCGGTCTTTTGATGGCTGGCACCACAGCCCGCCAGACCCGCTCAAGTATGTTGGAAGTCATGCGCGCGGATTACCTCCGCACGGCGAGGGCAAAGGGTGTCCCCGAAAAGCGCGTCATTCGTAAGCACGCGCTGGGTAACGCGCTTATTCCCATCATCACCAGCATCGGAAATACTTTGGCAATAATGCTGGCTGGCAGCGCGGTGGTCGAGTCCGTTTTCTCCTGGCCAGGCGTCGGCAGACTTACGGTGCAAGCCGTCAACAGCCGCGATGCCACGCTGACCTGCGGCTGTGTCATTTTGACCTGTATCGTTTTTGTTGTACTTCTTCTAATTGTCGACCTCCTGTATGCGCTGGTCGACCCGAGAATAAAGGCGCAGTATACGGCGAAAAAGCCGAAAAGGAGAAAAGAAGCATGAAAAAGCCTGAAACCGCTGTGACAAAAAAGAAGAAGAAACCCCGCTCGCGGGCAGGTGAAACCTGGCACAGGCTTAAAAAGAACAAGGGTGCAATGATTGGCCTGGCCATCATCATTATTCTTGTGCTTATCGCGCTCTATACCTCTATCTTCTGGGACTACAACACCATGATAGTAAAGGTAAACATTCCCGAGCGGGTCCAGCCGCCCAGCCGTGCCCATCCATTCGGTACGGATGACATGGGCCGCGACGTGCTCATACGCACGCTTTACGGCACAAAATACTCGCTGATTATCGGCTTTGGAGCCACCGCCATCGGCCTTATTATAGGCGTTCTCTTGGGCGCTGTCGCCGGTTACTTTGGCGGATTCCTTGAGGACGTCATCATGCGCGCCACCGACATTTTTGCATCCATACCGGCCATCCTTATGGGCATGGTCATCGTGTGCGTGCTGGGCACAAGTCTTCCGAACCTGCTCATCGCAGTCGGAATTACCGCCGTTCCGGCCTTTACACGCATTACCCGCTCCATGGTTCTCACGATACGGAACCAGGAGTATATCGAGGCGGCTAAGTGCATCGGCACCCCAAACCTTAAAATCATTATCACTGAGGTCATCCCCAACAGCCTCTCACCAATCATTGTCGTCGCATCGTCTCGTATAGGTTCCTGCACAATCCAAGCCGCGGGCCTGTCCTTTTTGGGTTTCGGAGTTCCCGCCCCTGCTCCTGAATGGGGCGCAATGATCTCCCTGAGCCGCAACTATATCAGAACCGCCCCATGGATGACGCTGTTCCCCAGCTTATTTATCATTATAATGGTGCTGGCATTCAACATATTGGGAGACGGTCTGCGCGACGCGCTGGATCCGAAGCTTAGGAGATAGGAGGAGCGGCAATGAACGTTGAAGTTGAAAATATAAATCAGACGGAAAACGAACAGCTTGATACTTGCGAAACTGTCCTCGAGGTCAAGGATTTGGTTGTCCATTACGAGCTTGAGGACGAGACGGTGGAGGCTGTCAACGGGATAAGCTTCAGCCTGAAGCGCGGGCAGACAATAGGCCTTGTGGGTGAGACCGGAGCCGGCAAAACGACAACTGCCCTTTCCATCCTCAACCTGCTACCAGACCCTCCCGGCGTTATCAAAAACGGCGAGATTATTGTCTGCGGCCATAAAATGCTTGAACTTAAGCCTCAGGAGCTGGAAAAGATTCGCGGCAAAGAAATTTCGATGATTTTCCAGGACCCCATGACCGCCCTGAACCCCGTGATGACCGTGGGCGAGCAGATTGCAGAGAGCATAAGGCTGCATGAGGGCCTTTCCAGGAAGGAGGCCTTTGAACGGGCGCAGGAAATGCTTGAGCTGGTAGGCATTCCTGGCGAACGCGCCATCGACTACCCTCACCAGTTCTCCGGCGGCATGAAACAGCGCGTCGTTATCGCCATCGCGCTGGCGTGCAACCCCTATGTCCTTCTGGCCGACGAGCCGACGACGGCGCTGGACGTCACCATTCAGGCGCAGGTTCTCGATATGATCAACGATTTGAAGAATCGCTTGGGTACCGCGCTCGTGATGATTACACATGACCTTGGCGTTGTCGCCGAGATTTGCGACCTTGTTGCGGTAATGTATGCCGGCCGCATAGTGGAATACGGCACGCTGGAAGATGTGTTTGTGCACACCAGACATCCTTACACCGAGGGGCTTTTCAACTCTCTGCCCAACATTTCCGACAAAAACTCAGAGCTAAAGCCCATCCCCGGGCTGATGCCGGACCCGACTAAGCTTCCGCCGGGCTGCGCCTTCGCCCCCCGTTGCCAGTACGCAACCGAGGCCTGCAGGGCTGCGCAGCCGACGCCTACATATTTCAACGATACACACTACGTGCTTTGCACTCGGTACAACGAGCCGGATTTCCGGCTTCTGACAAGGGGGATATAGAAACCATGTCTGATGTTATGCTGGAAGTCCGCAATCTGAAAAAATACTTTAAAACCATAAGGGGCACAGTCCACGCGGTGGACGATGTCTCCTTTACAGTTGAACGCGGTAAAACGCTGGGTATAGTGGGCGAATCCGGCTGCGGCAAATCTACGGTCGGCCGCTGCCTGCTCCGCCTGCTTGAGCCCACTTCCGGAGAAATCCGTTTTGAGGGCATCGACATCTGCGGGGCTAGGGGCAGCGAATTAAAAAAACTGCGCAAGGACATGCAGATGATTTTCCAGGACCCGTATTCATCGCTGAATCCGAGAAAGACCATCAGAGACATCATTGCCGCCCCGCTGCTCGAAAACAAGATAATCCCTAACGCCACGAAAAAGGATATTGACGCACGGGTGCTGGAGCTTATGGAGACCGTTGGCCTTGCCGAAAGGCTGTTCAACTCCTATCCTCACGAGCTGGATGGCGGCAGGCGCCAAAGAGTAGGCATCGCCCGTGCCCTGGCCGTAGAGCCGAAGTTTATCGTGTGCGACGAGCCGGTATCCGCGCTGGATGTTTCCATTCAGGCGCAGATACTGAATCTCCTTAAAAAGCTGCAGCGGGACAGAGGGCTGACGTTTATCTTCATTACGCATAATCTTTCGGTTGTTCACTATTTCTCGGACGACATTATCGTAATGTATCTCGGGCAAATCGTAGAAAAGGCGCCCGCCCAGGAGCTGTTTGAAAATCCGATGCATCCCTATACAAAGGCCCTGTTATCTGCGATTTTGGTTCCTGAAATTGGAAAACGTAAGGAGCGCATCAGGCTTACCGGAGAAGTTACGTCTCCGATAGATCCGCCTGACCGGTGCCGCTTCGAAAAACGCTGCCACTACGCCTGCGACCTGTGTAATAAGGGAACTCCGCAGCTAATTGAGGTTCGCCCGAATCACTTTGTCGCCTGCCACCGCGTTCAAAAAGATTGCAACACAATTACGGCAGGCGGATGATGCATCAAAAATGAATGGAGAATTAGTATGGTCAAATCAATTATAGAAGAGAAACATGAAATTCCAGTTGCCGGCGAAGCCGACGTCATTGTGGTCGGCGGCGGTCTTGCCGGTGTTGCGGCCGCGGTGGCCGCCGCCCGAAACGGCATGAGCGTCATCCTGATTGAGAAGAGTTGCGTTCTGGGCGGTCTGGCAACATTGGGCCATGTATGCGTCTATATGCCGCTGGATGATGGCCTCGGCCATAAAATTTACGGCGGCCTTGCTGAGGAACTTTTGTACGTCTGCTGCCGGTACAGCTATAACACGATACCCGACTGCTGGAAGGGCGGTCCCTCCTTTGTGGAGAACCCGGAGGGGCGCTATCAGACAACCTTCAACATTCCTGCCTGCATAATGGCCTTGGACGAGTTCCTAGAGGCGGAAAATGTCAAAGTCATCTTTGACACCATTTTCTGCCTGCCCATTATGGAAGGAAACCTCTGCAAAGGCATCATCGTGGAGAACAAGTCCGGTCGCAGCGCCTATCTGGCAAAGATGGTGGTGGACGCCTCCGGCGATGCAGATGTTCTCTTCCGCGCTGGAGCCGAGTGCGAAACACAGAAAAACATTGTGTCCCACTGGACCTACGAGGTGGACGTGGAAAAAATTCGCAATGGGAATGCAAAGGATGTGCTCCACAACGTCCAAATGCGCTGGTTCGGCCTGCGCCCGGACGTGGACAACAGCGGCAGCAAGCTGCCCATGTTTTATGGCACCACCTGCGAGGGCGTAAACGACTATATCAAATTAAGCCGCTCCCTTGCTTTGGACTACCTGAAGAAGAACCAGCGAGAGGGCTACGCAATGCTGACCCTGCCCTTTATACCCCAGTTCCGCATGACCAGGCGGCTGAAGGGTCTAAAGGAGATGGAGGTCGTTTCCAGAGTCCATGTCGAGCATTCCATAGGCTGCGTCATCCACTGTCTTGAATCCCCCGAGGAGGTTTACGAGTTCCCCTATGAGGCGCTCATCGACAGCAGGATAGAGAACATAGCCGCGGCGGGCCGCATCGTCTCCGCCGGCGGCCGGGGTTGGGAAATCATGCGCTTCATTCCCGCTTGCGTTTTGACGGGGCAGGCTGCCGGAACCGCGGCGGCCATGGCAATCAAGGCGGGCTGCTCCCTCCAGAAGGTAGACATTCCCGCGCTGCAGGAAAATCTCGCCGCTACAGGCGTAATGATCCATATGACCGAAGAGATTCGCAACAACGAGAAAAAAGCCATCAAAAAATCGCTGAACATCCCGCCCATCAACACTGATTCCCTGGCCTACTCGCATTGAATAAAATAGCGCGCTTATCCGCGCAAAAAAGACACGCGCTGTCTTAATATCCGACAGCGCGTGTTATTTTTTAATCTCTGTTCCCTGCCCTAAAATCCTTTCGCTCCATTGATTTGATTTCTTGGGGAGGGTTAACATTCGACAGGATAAATCCTGCGGCCTTATTACGGCCTATAGCTTCTCCAGTATATCCGCAACGGGGGCAAGCCAGCCGCCCTCGAAGCTCTCGATTTCGCCCCTGTCGCACTTCTCCGAAAGTCCCGGGTCAATCGGCACCCTGCCGAGGAAGCGCAGCCCGTGCCGCTTTGCGGCCTCCTCGCTCTTCCCTTCCCCGAAGATATGGAGCCTCCTGCCGCAGTCGGGGCACTCGAAATAGCTCATGTTCTCGATAAGACCCACTATCGGCACCTTCAGCTTTTCGGCCATCTTCACGGCCTTTTCAACGACCATCGAGACGAGCTCCTGCGGGGATGTCACTATTATAACGCCGTCCAGTGGAAGGGACTGCATCACGGTCAGCGGCACGTCGCCGGTTCCCGGCGGAAGGTCCACGAACATATAGTCTATCTCGCCCCAGATGACTTCGGTCCAGAACTGCGTCACAATTCCCGCGATGACGGGTCCGCGCCATATCACGGGCTCAGTCTCGTCCTGGAGCAGCAGGTTTACGGACATTATCGGTATGCCCCCTGAGCTCTTGCCCGGGTGCAGCCCGAGCTCGCTGCTTCCCGCGAGCTCCGAAACGCCGAACATCTTCGGAATCGAGGGGCCGGTTATGTCGGCGTCCATCACCGCCACCCTGTATCCGCGCCTTTTGAGCAGTACGGCGAGCTGGCCGGTCACCGTGGATTTGCCGACCCCGCCCTTGCCGCTGGCGACCGCGTAGACCCTTCGGATTTTGCTCAGGGCGTGCGGCTCCTTCCTCATGTTCTCCTGCTTCCTGTCGCCGCAGCTTGCCGAACAGGAAGAACAATTGTGCGTGCACTCGCTCATTGCCAAGGTTCCTCTTTTCTTGTTTAACTCAATATCCTGCGACAAATACTTTAGAGGGAAACTTACTTTGTCGCAACGCTCCATTCGATAGTTTATGTCGACACCCTCAACAAGTATCCTGCCTCAGCGCAGCAGGACTTTCCGCCTCGCCCGCCCGGACCATACTTATTTTTTCACGTACATGCTGCCGACAACAGCGTTTACAAAGCCGCTTGGCAGAAACTTTGAAAGCACCGCGAACAGCTTGTACTGCGTTCCAAGAGCGTAAAGCGGCTTTACCTTCGGCTTTACGGCTATTTTGTATATCTGCCCGGCGATATATTCGGGCGACATGCCGTTTATTTCGTCCTTTTCCATCCTCGCGACGGACTTTTCAATCACGCCCCGGTAAATCTCCTCGCCCTCGGTGCTCTTAACCCGCGCCGCGGTAAAACCGGTTCTCACATCCCCCGGCATCAGCGCCGTAACGGTTATTCCGAAATCCCTAAGCTCGTTCCTGAGCGCCATTGAAAGCGAGTTAACGGCCGCCTTCGAGGCGGAGTAGAAGGACTGGAAGGGAATCGAGAATATCGCCGCGGCCGAGCTGATGTAAATTATGCGCCCGCCCTTTTCCCGCATCAGGGGGATGGCGTATTTGGAGCACAGAAAGCCGCCGAAGAAGTTGACGTCGAACAGCCTCTTTGCGTCCTCAAGCGAAGTAAACTCGGTCGCGCCTGAAATGCCGAAGCCCGCGTTGTTTATGAGCAGGTCTATCGTCCCGGCCTCGCTTCTTATGCGCTCAAACGCGGCTTTCACCGAAGCCTCGTCCGTCACGTCGGCGCTTATGTAGCGAACGCCCTCTATGTCGCCCGCCCTGCGGGACAAACCGTAAACGGTGTAGCCCCTGCGCGCGAAAAGCTCCGCTGTCGCCCTGCCTATGCCTCCCGAGGCCCCGGTTATAACAACCGTGCCGCTCATTTTATCTCCTGAGGAAGCTGTTTAATCACTCTGGCGATTATCCCGACCGCCTCGTCGAGAATCTCCTCGGTGTGCGTCGCCATCAGGCTCGTCCGCAGGAGGCACTCCGTGGGGGCAGTCGCCGGCGGCAGCACGGGGTTGACGTAAACGCCTTCGTCAAAGAGCATTTTGGCGGCGACGAGCGTTCTTTTGTGCTCATATGTATAAAATGGTATAATGGGTGTCGAATAGCCGGATTCGCGCACTGCTATGCCGTTTTCCTTGAGCTTTTCGCGCAGGTACTGCGAAAGATGGGCTAGGCGCGCGACGCGCTCAGGCTCCCTCTTTATGATGCGCAGCGCGGCGAGGGCAGCGGCGCAGCTTGCCGGGGTTATGGAAGCCGAGAATATGAAGGGCCTTGAGTTGTGCCGGACATATTCCACTATGTATTTTTTCGCGGCCATGAAGCCGCCGAGGCTCGCAAGGGACTTGCTGAAGGTTCCCATTATTATGTCAACCTTGTCGGTCAGCCCGAAGTGGCTGGCGGTTCCTCTTCCGCCCTCTCCGATGACGCCGAGCCCGTGGGCGTCGTCCACCATCGTCGCGGCGTTGTACTTCTCGGCGAGCTCCACGATTTCCGGGAGCTTTGCGATATCGCCGCTCATGCTGAACACGCCGTCCGTTATAATGAGCTTGCCGGCCTCGAGCGGGAGCTTCTTGAGCTTGCTCTCAAGGTCGTCCATATCGTTGTGGCGGTAGCGTATCGTCTCGGCGTAGCTGAGGCGGCAGCCGTCGTAAATGCTCGCGTGGTTTTCCCTGTCGCAGAGTATGTATTCATGGCGCCCGGCTATGGCGCTTATTATGCCGAGATTCGACTGAAAGCCCGTTGAAAAGGTCATGACCGCTTCGACGCCCAGAAAATCGGCAAGTTCCGCCTCAAGTTCGTTGTGCAAATCCAAGGTTCCGTTTAAAAATCTCGAACCGGAACAGCCTGTCCCGTATTTTTCGACAGCCTTGATTGCAGCCTCCATTACCTCGGGGTGCACCGTAAGGCCGAGGTAATTGTTGGAGCCGAGCATGATGCGGCGCTTGCCTTCCATTATAACCTCGATATCCTGTTTGGACTCCAGCTGGTGGAAATACGGGTAGATGCCGGCCTTTATCACCTCTTCGGCCGTGGTGAAATCCCTGCATTTTTTGAATATTGACATTCCTTGGTTTCCTCCCCTTTTTTACCTTAATTGAAAGTCAGTCAAGGTAGCGTCGTATCTGTCAATCAGCTTAATAATACCACAGCTTTCCTAAAATGAACAGAAAAAAGCGCAAAGAGGCAAAGATTTTGCAACTTATTTACTTTGGGTCTACAATTTGTTAATATGCTCATACCAGAATAGTATTCGCCATATAAGGAAATCCAAGATGAAAAGATGCGTATTTTTAGTCCAGGCCGCGGCGCTCCTTCTGCTTGTACTCTCCGCCTGCTCGGCAAAGCCCGAAAAGGCGGGGACAAGCATCTTCGCAATGGATACGATAATCACTATGGAAGCATACGGCGAAGGCGCGCAGGAGGCTCTGGATGAGGCCGCGCGGAGGCTCTACTCCCTCGACGACCTGCTCTCGGCGACAAAAGAGGACAGCGAGATATCGAAAATCAACAAATCGGCGGGCAGCTTCGTCACCGTTTCGGACGAGGTGATAAGGCAGCTTGAAGCCGCGCTGGAAGTCTCGCGCCGCAGCGGCGGGGCCTTCGATGTCTCCGTGCAGCCGCTTGTCAGCCTCTGGGGCTTCGGCACGGAGAACCCGCATGTGCCCGGCCCCGAAGTAATCGAAGAGGCGCTCCGATATGTGGACTACAGGAAGATTGAGATAAGCGGCTCCTCGGTGAGGCTCTCAGAGGGCATGTCCATCACGCTCGGCGCGATAGCCAAGGGCTACGCTGCAAAGGAGCTGTCCGAAATGCTCAAAAGCCGGGGCATAAGCTCCGCCATACTCTCTCTCGGCGGGAACGTCCAGGCCATAGGCTCAAAGCCCGACGGCTCCAAATGGAGGGTGGCGCTTCAGGACCCGAAAAATCCCGCCGGAACCGCCGGCCTGTTTGAGCTTTCGGACATGGCGGCCGTCACCTCGGGGGGCTACGAGCGATATTTCGAGCAGGACGGGAAAATCTATCACCACATCCTGGACCCCAAGACGGGCTACCCCTCCGGGAGCGGGCTTATCTCGGTGACAATCGTATGTAGGGACGGCATGACGGCGGACGCCCTCTCGACCGCGCTCTTTGTCTTAGGCGAAGATAAGGCCGTCGAATACTGGCGCGATTACGGCGGCTTCGAGGCCGTCCTTATCACGGAGGACGGACGCATGCTCGTAACCGAGGGGCTGCGCGACAGCTTCAGGCAAAACGGGGAAAATTACTCCCTTGTTTACGTGCAAAAAGGAGGAGACTGATGCGCAGGGTATCGAATAAGGCGCTGATAATTATATTCGCATGTCTCCTTCTCATCTCCGCCGCATGGATACTGGTAGCTTCGAACATCAGGCAGGACGAGCTGACTGCGGAAATCTACGTCGACGGGAAGCTCATGTACAGACTTGACCTCGGAAAGGTTGACGAGGAGTACACGATAGAGCTTCCGCACAACACCGTGCTCGTCGGCAAGGGCGAGATTTCCATGCTGAGGGCCGACTGCCCGGACCAGCTCTGCGTCAGACAGGGGGTTATAAGAAGCGGGCTTCGCCCGATTATCTGCCTTCCCAACAGGGTTGAGATTAGGATTTTAAAGGACAGCGGCGTGGACGCTGTTACAGGTGGTCGCCCATGAGCATTAAACGAATCGCAACAATCGCCGCCTTCACCGCGATAGCGCTCACGATTTTCATGCTTGAGGCCCAGATACCGGTCATCATCGCGGTTCCTGGCATAAAGCTCGGGCTGGCAAATATTGTGACGCTCGTCGCGCTCTACATCCTTTCAAAAAAGGACGCCGGGATTATACTAGCGCTCAGGATTGTGCTCGGCAGCATTTTCGCGGGCAACTCGATGGTCTTCCTCTACAGCGCGGCCGGCGGGCTTTTGAGCTTCGCCTCGGTCTGCTTAATTAGCTCCGTTCTCACGGAAAAGCAAATCTGGGCCGTGGGCGTTGTTTCGGCCATAGCGCACAACCTGGGGCAGATTATTGTCGCCGCGCTCGTCATGGACTCCCCCGCCCTGCTCTGGTACCTGCCCTGGCTCATCATCGCCGCCGTCATTACCGGCACCTTTACCGGGTTCTCGGCACAGTTTGCCGTTAAAAGCCTCAAGAGAATGAGGTTAAGATAAACTATTAATCAAAATAATAGCCTTTCAAGGAGTTGTTATGAAAACCAAAGCAATATTCGCGGGCCTGTGGACGGTCCTTTGCCTTATTCTGAGCCTTGCCGCCTGCAGCCCGAAAAAAGAGACGCTCACCATCAAATCCGCGCCGCCGCCTTCGCCCACCGAGGCGCCCCTGACCGGCTTTTTGCTTGATGCACAGGAATTCTTCGGCGGGTCCTGCATTATAGTCGCAAAAACTATTAAGCTCACAGGCGACATCACGCTCACCGTGGATGCGGCTTTGATTCTGGACGAGGACGAGGCCTACACCCTCGACCTAAACGGACGCAAGCTCACCGCTTCCGTAACGAAATCGGGCGGAGCCCTGATTTCCTGCGTTAAAGGCACCCTTACCGTCATTGACTCCAAGGGCAATGGGGAAATCTCCTTCACCGCTTCTGCGGACGGGGCCGCCCTTATGTGCAAGGACTCGGGCGAAATCGTCGTAAACGGCATTAAAATCGACGTGTCCGACCCCGAGGAGAGCGGCGCGAGCGCGATTTTCGTAAAATCAGGCGGAAAAATGACTGTTAAGGACGGAACCTTTACGGGCGGCACCTCCATCACAGTTGAAAATTCGCAGGTCGACCTCACAATTGAGGGCGGGAGCTTCTCCGGCTTTGTAAATCTGGGAGATGACGGGACCGGCATAGAGGCCTTCCTTGCAGAGCGAAAAAGGGCCGCAACGACCACCGAGGGCAATATAACTGTAAGCTAAAAATACTTTACACCTCAAAATGGAATAAAACGGTAGCCGGAAAGCAGATGTGCCCCGAGAAGGGGGCGGAATCATGGAAAAATGTGCCGGTCGCGCTTTTAGGGCCAAAAAAGTCATAGCGGAAGCTTTTGCCTCGCCGCCTTTATGATTTGCTACGCCCGCCTCATACGGGTATTGCAGTTGCACCATACCTTTACTTACCGCAAACGGGCTTAAACGCCCCCGCGAAAGAACCGGAATAAACTCTGGATATCCAAACCAATTGTCTAGACAAGGGAACTGAAGATTATGAAGAAGCTGAGATATATTGTTTTGTCTTTGCTCCTGATTGCAACATTTGCCGCCTGCGGGAATAATGCCGAACCGAACGCTACATCGGCGCCCGCGCCTGTCCCGACTTCATTCACTACAGAGGCGTCAGCTCTGACTGATTTGGCTGTTCTAAAAACCTTTTCCATATCAGCATCTGAATTAATAGACGCAATGGCGGAATCATTTAAGGGCAGCGGCTATGTCAACGCCTTTATTGCCGAACCTGCTGTGGCCGAGACAGATGAAACCGCTTTCGGCAAAGCCATAACATACACATTCCAGGTTTGCGACGGAGTTCAATGTGTAATATGTGAAGCAAAGGCTGATGAGAAAGTTTATTCGGTTTTTCTTGTCGGCGACACCTCAAAAATGCAGGCGGATAAGGGCGAGACTTTCGGGGCCTATGCGGCCGTTTTGATAAATAATCTTGAGAGCAATAACGACATTTCGGCGGCAATTGAAGCGAAACTGGATATAGCAAACTCAGGTTTTACGGATGGAACCGTCAACACGGCGGAAGGGAGCGAGGCCAGCTTTACGTACATGGTTGTCGGCGGCGTAGCCATGCTTTTAATTTCCGCACGTTGAATTTTTGCATCGATTTAACATGATAAAATAGTGCTTGACAAAATTAACCTCATTTGCTACACTACTCACAATATCAAAATCCGAAACGCAGTGATGGAGAAAACGGATTGCCAAACCTTCTCTCAGGGAGCCGTTGGCTGGTGCGAAACGGCAGAAGGAGCAAGCCCGAACTCACTCCGGAGCGGCCGGCTGAAAGCTTTGGCAAGTAGGTCAGGACGGGTTTCCCGCCGTTATCAAGGGAGGGCATTGTTGGATGCCTCAGAGTGGGCGCGAGCGCGCCAATAAGAGTGGTACCGCGGAAGTTCAGGCTTTCGTCTCTTGCTATAGGCAAAAGACGAAAGCCTTTTTTATGTTAAAAATCAGACATCGAAAGCAAATCTACTTATCCGCTTAAAGCGGCCAAAAAAGCAAAAAGCGCGGCCCGTCTGGGCCCCTTCACATAAAATCGCGAAAGGATGGTACAGACATGAAGCTCTCTTTTTCCACCCTCGGATGCCCCGACTTCGATTGGTCCGACATCTATTCCGTGGCGAAGGACTTCGGCTTCGACGGAATCGAGATGCGCGGCCTCGGAGACAAAATCTTCAGCGTGCACGCAAAGCCCTTTTCCAAAGAGGGGCTGCCCGGAACGCTGAAACTCCTGAAAAAGCTGAAACTGGAGATACCCTGCCTCTCCTCCGGCTGCTGCCTTGCCGACAAGGAGAAGGCCGAGGAAAACCAGAAGGAGCTTAAAGAGTACATAGACCTCGCGGCAAAGCTCGGCTCCTCATATATACGCATACTCGGCGACTACACCGCGGAGCCCCGCGCCGAGGTGGACGACGAATTCGTTCTTGAGCAGCTAAAGCGCCTGATTCCCTACGCCGAGGAAAGGGGCGTGACCCTCCTTCTGGAGACAAACGGCGTCTACACCGACACGGCGAGGCTGGCAAGGCTTCTCGCGAGGGCGCAGAGCGACTATGTCGGCGCGCTCTGGGACGTCCACCATCCCTTCCGCTTTGCAGGCGAGGCGCCCGAGAAAACGGTGCAGAACCTCGGCGCCTTCATCAAGTTTACGCATTTCAAGGATTCGGTTATGCAGGACGGCAAGGTTTGCTACCGCATGATGGGAGAGGGCGACCTGCCGATTGACGAGATTATGCTCGCCCTAAGCTCGATTAACTACGAGGGCTATCTCTCGCTCGAGTGGCTCAAGCGCTACGCCCCCGACCTTACGGACCCCGGCATAGTCTTCCCCCACTTTGCCAACTTCATGGAACGCTACATAAAGAAGGGCAAGGCGAGGACCCGCCTCTTCGACAACCGAAGCGGCACGGGCAAGTACATCTGGGAAAAGGAGACGCTCATCGACCTAACCTTCCCTCAGGTCCTGGACCGCGTGGTCGAGGAGTTCCCGGACCAGATAGCCTTCAGCTACACCACGCTCGACTACATCCGCACCTACGCCGAGTTTAAGGAGGACGTCGACACCTTCGCCCGCTCGCTCATAGCTCTCGGCGTCCGGCCCGGAGACAAGGTTGCGATATGGGCGACCAACGTGCCGCAGTGGTTCATCACCTTCTGGGCCGCCACAAAGATAGGTGCCGTGCTCGTCACGGTCAACACCGCGTACAAAATACACGAGGCTGAGTACCTGCTCAGACAGTCCGACACCCATACGCTCGTGATGATAGACGGCTTTAAGGATGCAAACTATGTTGAGATTATGCGCGAGCTTGTGCCCGAGCTCGAGCACACCGAGCCCGGCAAGCCCATACGCAGCGCGCGCCTGCCCTTCCTCAGGAACATCATCACGATAGAATCCCGCCAGAAGGGCTGCCTGAGCTGGGAGGATGCGATTGCGCTCGCGGATAAGGTTCCGATTGAGGAGGTGTACCGCCGCGCTATTATGCTGGATAAGCACGATGTTTGCAACATGCAGTATACCTCCGGCACCACGGGCTTCCCGAAGGGCGTCATGCTCACGCACTACAACGTTGTAAACAACGGCAAGACCATCGGCGACAACATGGACCTTTCGACGGCTGACAGGATGCTGATTCACGTCCCGATGTTCCACTGCTTCGGCATGGTGCTCGCGATGACCGCCGCCGTGACGCACGGGGCGACAATGTGCCCGATTCCCGCCTTCTCGCCGAAGCTCTCGCTCGAGTGCATAACCCGCGAGAAGATAACCTGCTGCCACGGCGTGCCGACGATGTTCATAGCGATGCTCGAGCACGAGGATTTCGACAAGACGGACTTTTCGCATATGCGCACGGGCATCATGGCCGGCAGCCCCTGCCCTATTAAGGTCATGAGGGACGTAATCGAAAAGATGAACATGAAGGAGATTACCATAGTCTACGGCCAGACCGAGGCCTCGCCCGGCTGCACGATGAGCCGCGTCGACGACCCGATTGAGGTGCGCGTCAACACTGTCGGCCGCGCCCTGCCCGGCGTCGAGTGCAAAATAGTACACCCCGAGACCGGCGAGGACCTGCCCGACAACGTCGACGGCGAGTTCGTCGCGCGCGGCTACAACATAATGAAGGGCTACTACAAAATGCCCGCCGCGACCGCCGCGGCCATCGACAAGGACGGCTGGCTGCACACCGGCGACCTTGCGCGCCGCGACGAAAACGGCAACTTCAAAATTACAGGGCGCATAAAGGACATGATTATCCGCGGCGGGGAGAACATCTACCCGAAGGAGATTGAGGACTTCCTCTACACCCACCCGAAGGTCTCGGACGTTCAGGTCGTCGGCGTGCCCGACAAGCAGTACGGCGAGGAAATCATGGCCTGGATAATTCCGAAGGCCGGCGTCACAATCACAGAGGAAGAGATAAAGGACTACGTGCGAAACCACATGGCGAAGCACAAAACCCCGCGCTACGTCGTCTTCGTCGACAGCTTCCCGATGAACGCGGCGGGCAAAATCCTGAAATACAAAATGCGCGAGATGGCGGTGGATATGCTGAATCTCCACGCTGCGAACAACATTGAAACGGCTTAAAACGGAAACGGGGCGGCTCTGGCCGCCCCGTATTTTAATAGGCCCCCCGAGGCCTCCTCCCCTACCGTTTCCTGAAAGCGGCTCCCGGAGCCGGCGTCCGGGCAATCACAAACAAATTCGGCAGGTCGGAGCAAAAATAAGCCATGAGGTTATTTCCTGAACAAAAAGTTAATTTAATGTTCAAAACCGTTTATTATTCGTCTAAAATGTGCTATACTGCGTATTCGGATAATACTTTGTTGGCGGGGAATAAGATGTCGCTGGTATCGATTCGCAAAACCGAAGATTACAGGCAGGAAACCGTGGACGCCGCGATAGCGCGGCATTTTGATGCGCTCGGAGTGGAAAAGGACCTGCGCCCCGGCATGAAGGTCACTCTGAAGCCGAACCTTCTCACCGCGCGCAGGCCCGAGCAGGCGGTCACAACCCACCCTTCGGTCCTTCTGGCCGTCGCCAAATGGCTGAGGGAGAGAGGAATCGAGGAGATTACGGTCGCCGACAGCCCCGGTGGGCCCTATGTCACCGCAGCCCTTCGGACCGTGTACTCGGTTTCGGGCCTCAGGGCGCTCGAAGGACCTTACAGGCTCAATTACGACACGGGCTTTAAGGAAATAAGGTGCCCCGAGGGCTTTGTCAACCGCAGCTTCAACATCATAAATCCTCTCGCGGAGGCCGATTATATAATAAACATAGCAAAGCTCAAAACCCACGGCATGACCACGCTCTCCGCGGGCATCAAGAACCTTTTCGGGGCGATACCCGGCCTGCAAAAGCCCGAGTTCCACTACAAATACCCCGAACTGCGCGCCTTTTCAAACATGCTTCTCGAGCTTGCCGCCACGGTGGGCCCGGACGTCACGGTCATCGACGCGGTCGAGGCCATGGAGGGCAACGGGCCGAACGCCGGGGACATGCGCTACATGGGACTTACGCTTGCCTCGCGCGATGTCTACGCGCAGGACTATGTGGCGGCAAAGCTGATGGGGCTTGAGCCCGAGAGCATCGCGATGCTGAAGATCGCCCTTGAAAAAGGGCTCATTTCGCCCGAGGAGATCGAGCTTGCCGGCGATAAAGTGCAGCCGCCCGAAACGCCGTTTAAGCTGCCGGACAGCGCGACGCTCGACTTCATGAGCTTTGTGCCGAAGCTCTTCAGGGAGCCGGCCCGCAGGATTATGTCGAACTTCCTGCGTCCGCTGCCGAAACTTGAGCGCGAAAAGTGCATCGGCTGCGGCAAATGCGCCGAGAGCTGCCCGCCCCATATCATAAAAATCACGGGCGGAAAGGCCGTTTTTCCCACAGAAGGCTGCATATCCTGCTTCTGCTGCCAGGAAATGTGCCCTGTCCACGCGATAAAGGTCAAGCGAAAACTAAGAAGGTCAAAATAAAGCAAGGCGGGCTTTTATGCTCCGCCTTGTTGCATTTTATGAGCAAATTTTCAGATAATAAGTATTCGGTAAACAAGGAATCGCCTTAAAGCGGTTCAATAAAGACGGAAGAAGGCGTTGCCTATTATTATCCCACGTCTGAAAAACACGAAGTTCATGGACATAGCGCAGCACCTTCCGACGGCGGTGCTGCTTGTTATCATAATCGCATGGATAAGGTCCGGAGAGGACCTCTCGGTTGAAAACCTCTGGTCCTACACGCCGGAAAACTACGTGGCGGCGATACTGTTTTTCCTCTTGATATACGCGTTCAAGAGCCTGTCCTTCCTCATCCCCATCGTCGTTATATACGTCGCGGCGGGCAGCATGTTCGGCCCCGTTACCGCGATTGTCGTCAATATAATCGGCGCGGGGATAGTCGTGACCATACCGTACTGGATAGGCTATTACTTCGGCGCGGGCTTTGCGGGAACGCTTCTGTCAAGATACAAAAAGTTTGAAGAGTTTATAAAATCAAGAGAGGGCAACAGCTGGTTCGTCTCCTGTTTTCCGAGGACGATACCCTTCCTGCCCCTGAAAACCATCAGCCTTTACCTCGGTTCGCTCAAGGTCCCCTACTTTAAATACCTGTTCGGTAGCGTGCTCGGGCTCCTGCCGCTACTTGTCTCGGTCACGCTCGCGGGAGCGAGCATAACCGAGCCGCAATCGCCGACCTTTATCGTCTCCGTTATTATCATGGTCCTCTCCTCAGGGGTCTCGCTCATCGTCTACCTCTGGATAGAGCGGAGCAAGAAGAGAAGGGAAAAGCAGAATCAGCCCGCAGAGCCGGGCGCGGGCAAGCGTTAAAACGCAAAGTTGCCGTTAACAAACACCGGGACCTCTTTCCCCTCGCGCGTTATGCCGGTTATCGAAAGGTCCGGGGTGCCCACCATGAAGTCGACGTGGGTTATGGAGTCGTTGAGGCCCGCGGCCAGCTTCTCCTCCTTGGACATATTCGCGCCGTTTTTGACGCAGGGGTAGGCTTCGCCGAAGGCGAAGTGGCAGGAGGCGTTCTCGTCAAAGAGCGTGTTGTAAAAAAGTATTCCGGTGTTGGAAATCGGGGAGTCGTAGGGCACCAAAGCCACCTCGCCGAGGTAGGAAGCGCCCTCGTCCACGCTCAGCTCGCTCTCGAGGAACTTTAGTCCCTTTTCGGCAAAGGCACTGACTATCTTGCCGTCCTTCAGCTCAAAACCGAATCCATCGACTATATTGCCGCCGAGCACAAGGGGCTTCGAGGCGAAAACAATACCGTTGACCGCGTCCCTTTTGGGCGCGGAGAAGACCTCCTCGGTCGGGATATTGGCGCAGAACTCAATCCCGTCGAGCGTAATCTCGCTTCCGCCCTCCCAGAAGTGGTTTTCGGGCATTCCTACCACAAGGTCGGTGCCGAGCGAGTTTTTAAAGCGCAGCTCCTTGAACTGGTACTCGTTGAGTTTCTCTTTCCGCTCCTTGAGCTTCCTGCAGTGCTCGTCCCAGAGCCTTACCGGGTCACCGTCCGCGCTTACGTGCACTGCGCTGAAAATTGCTTCCCACAGCGCGTTCATCGCGGCCTCCCCCTTTAACTCCGGGAATACCTTCTCTGCCCACGCGAGTGTCGGCACCGATGCAACGCACCAGGAGTTGAAATTTGTCATCTGACGGCGGCGGAAGGGCTCTAAGGCCTTTCCCTGAGCTACGTTGGTGCGCTTAAGGCGCTCCGGGTCCACCCCCTTCAATGCCTCAGGGTCAGTTGAGTATATCGACAGCCATGCCGCACCGGCCTCGGAATAGTCGTTGTGGAAGTGCGAAAACCACTCGGGCACCTCGTCGAAGACGGAATCTTCCGCGCGCAGATACTTCTCCCGGGTCAGAAAATCATCCACCCAGCGCGTTACGACCTCGCGGCAGCCCGCGTCGTAGGCCGCCGAGGCGCACAGACGCACAAAGGGCGCGCAGTCCACCGGCGCCACAATCACAACGGTCTGGCCCTTTTGCACGTTGAGCCCTTTTTCAATCAGCAGCTTTGCGTATTTATTAAGTCTAGTATCCATCCAGGTTTTCTCCCTTCGCTTGCTTAAGCATCGATTTGCATTATTATAGCCGCATGGAAGTATAATAATGTCAATATAGCCATGGATATTTTTTATCTCACTGCTTGAGGTAAAGACAGCCCCAAAAGGGCCGCTTTGCCAGAGTAGTATAGCATGCCCCGCTGAAAAAGTCACCGGCTGAGCGCGCCGAAAGGACAGTTTTATCAAAGAAGTTTACAACGAAGACAAAAAGATATATAATATTCCAGCAATTTAATTCCAGCAAGGGAGCTTATCATGAAATTCAGCGAAATGGTTTATGAACGCATAGATATAGAAAAGACCAAGGCGGCCATCCTCGAGTGCATATCGCGCCTTAAGAGCGCGCAGAGCTTCGAGGAGGCCGACAGCGTTTTTCTTGAGGTTGAAAAGCTTTCTTCAAGAATAGACACCATGTACTCTCTCGCCTATGTGCGTCATGAGATAAACACCGAGGACGAGTATTACAGCGCAGAAAACGACTTTATGGACGAAAGCCTGCCGCTGCTTCAGGAGAGCGTGCAGCAGTGGTCCATCGCGCTGCTGAATTCCAAGTTCCGCCCGCAGTTCGAGGAGAAGTACGGCAAGCTCATGTTCTCGAACATCGAGATTCAGCTCAAGACCTTCTCCCCCGAAATAGTGCCGGAGCTTCAGGAGGAAAACAAGCTCACCACCGAATACACGAAGCTCATAGCCTCGGCGCAGATTCCCTTCGAGGGCGGAGTCTATACCCTATCCCAGCTTGCCCCCTTCAAGCAGGACCCCGACGACACAAGGAGGCTGAAAGCCTGGGAAGCCGACGGCCGGTTTTACATGGAAAACGGCGAAAAGCTCGACGAGATATACGACAGGCTCACCGCCCTTCGCGACCTCATGGCGAAAAAGCTCGGCTACAAGAACTTCATCGAACTCGGCTATTACAGGATGAACCGCAACAGCTACGGCAAGGACGAGGTCGAGAAGTTCCGCGCCGCCGTGAGAAAATACCTAGTCCCGCTGGCGGCAAAGATATATGCGGAACAGGCCAAAAGAATCGGCAGGCCTTACCCCTTAAGCTACGCCGACGCCGCGCTCGAGTTTAGAAGCGGAAACCCGAAGCCTCAGGGCTCGCCCGAGGACATACTTGCCCAGGGCCGGAAGTTCTACCACGAGCTCTCCAAAGAGACCGCGGAGTTTATCGACTTCATGTATGAGCGCGAGCTCCTCGACGTCCTGAGCCGCAAGGGCAAGGCGGGAGGCGGCTTTTGCATTTCCCTGCCCGACTACAAGGCTCAGTTTATCTTTGCAAACTTCAACGGAACCTCGCACGACGTTGAGGTCATAACGCACGAGGCGGGCCACGCCTTTGCAGGCCATATCTGCCGCGACATCGTGCCGATGGAAAACCGCCAGCCCACGCTCGAGGCCTGCGAGGTACATTCGATGACTATGGAGTTTTTCGCCTGGCCCTGGGCGGAGGGCTTTTTCGGGCCGGATACGAAGAAATTCCTCTACAGCCACCTCTCCGGGGCGCTGACCTTCATCCCCTACGGGACGATGGTCGACCACTTCCAGCATATAATCTACGAAAGGCCGGAGCTGAGGCCGGAAGAGCGCCACGAGGTTTGGAAGGAGCTCACGGCCGAATACATGCCCTGGATAAGGCTCGGCGAGATTCCCTTCTACGGCGAAGGGCGCGCGTGGCAGAGGCAGATGCACATCTACGAGCGCCCGTTCTACTATATAGACTACTGCCTTGCACAGACGGTCGCTCTGCAGTTCTGGGCCCTAATGCAGAAAGACATGAGGGAGGCCTGGAACCGCTACATGGCCTACGTAAGGCTCGGCGGCACGAAGACCTTCACGGAGCTAGTCGCGGCCGCAGGGCTTGACACGCCCTTTGGAGAGCGCGCCCTTGAAACTGTCTCCAAGGCAGCCGAAAAATGGCTTGAGAGTGTCGATATCTCTTCCTGCTGAAGCGGCCTGTCCTCGAGATTAACTGTAAAGGGGTCCTCGTATGACTGATAAAAAAGAGAAATTTAATTTAAGAAAAGGCATTGTTTTAGTCTCGGCAATTGCCCTTATCCTGACCCTGCTTGCCGCCTGCAAGAAGAAGGAGCCGGTAATTGTCGAGCCCCCGGCTCCGCTGGTCGTGGCCTTCGACGGCTTCGACGGGAACTTCAACCCCTTCACCGCCGAATCCGCTAACGATTTGGCCGTCGTCGAGCTCACGGGCGTCAAGCTCCTGACAACTGACAGGTCGGGCGCAGTGGTCTACAACGCCGCCGAGGGGGAAACCGTACTTCTGGACGGCAAAACCTACATATACAAAGGGATAGCCAGCGTAACCGTAAACCGCGACAGCGAGGACAAGACCGTCTACACCTGGAAGCTGCGTGAGGACGTCAAGTTCAGCGACGGCCGGCCGCTGACCGCCGACGACGTGATATTTACATATTACACCCTTCTCGACCCTAAATACGAAGGGCCTTCGAAGCTGAACACCGTCGACATCGTCGGTCTTCAGGAATACCGCACGCAGACAACGCCGAGGGTCTTCAACAAGTATCTCGCGCTCTCGGAAGCGATATACAAGGCCGGCGAGGGCCACATCTGGACCGGCAAGGAAGGCTGGAGCCTGGAGATGCAGACCTTCTTCTGGGAGACCCTGCGGAAGATTTGGATTGAGGACATCAGGGCCATCGTCGACTACGTCTCCGAAAAGTACACGAGCTACGCCCCGCAGTACATCGGCTTTTCCGCCGACGAGACCGCGGCCCGCGACGAGCTGAAGCTTGTGCTCGCGATGGCGGTATGGGGCTTCGGGAGCTTTGAGAAGGTCAGCGCGATTGCGCGGGCCGACGAGAACGGCAACCCTATGGTGGATTCAAAAGGAGAATACATCCTTGCACCCGAAGGGGAATCGGGTGTAGAGGTCAAGATATGGGCCAGGGACGAAAACGGAAACTATATTTTCAAGGGCAAGTACACTAACAAAACCTGGGATTTGGCCAATACCTTCCCGACCATCGAGGACTTCTACGCCGAGTGTCACACAGCCTTCGCCGGGGACCCCGTGAAGTACTGGGAGACCGCGGGAGTGGACAGCACCGACGTTTACAAGTCGGCGCAGTCGGCCTTCATCCTCGAATGGGGTCCGAAGGACAGGTCCCTCGAGGGCAAGGGCATACCAAATATAGAGGGCATAAGGAAAATCGACGACTACACCGTCGAGGTAACTACAAACGGCTATTCGGACACCGACATATTCACCCTTGGAGTCACGGTCGCGCCTTTGCATTACTACGGCGATGAGAGCAAGTACGACTACGAGAACAACAAATTCGGCTTCGACTTCGGGGATGTCTCCCGCGCGACCTCGAAGGTTCTGGCCCCCCTCGGCGCCGGCCCCTACAAGTTCGTAAAATACGCGGACGGCACAGTCTACTTTGAAGCCAACGAGCACTATTACAAGGGCGCGCCGAACATCGCGGAGCTGCAGTTCAAGGTCATGGACGAGGAAGAGCTGATCTTGGGAATACAGAGCGGGACGGTGGACATAGCCTCGCCCGACTTTAGCGCCGGGACAGTCGAAAAAATCAAATCCATAAACTCAAACGGGGAGCTCAGCGGGGATACGATAAGCACGATAACGGTTGAACACCCCGGCTACGGCTATATCGGAATCAACGCCAACACGGTCAGCGTGGGCGGCGTGCCCGACGGCGAAGCCTCCCTGAACCTGCGCAAAGCCCTTGCGGTTCTCTTCGCCGTATACAGGGACGAGAGCATAGAGAGCTACTACGGCGAGAGAGCCTTCGTAATCGACTATCCGCCCGCAAACAGCCTCTGGGAGCCCCCGAAGCCCGGCAGCGAGAACTACGAGAGCGCCTTTTCAAGGGATTTAAACGGCGAGCCCCTGTATATCAAAGAGCTGCCGCAGCTTGCCGTAGCGGAGGAGCAGATACCTTCCGCGGTCATGACGCGCGAGGAAAAGTACAAAGCGGCTCTCTCGGCCGCGGTTGATTACCTCAAGTCCGCCGGCTACACCTGGGACGAAGCCTCGGGCAGATTTACGCTCGCTCCGGTGGGAGCAAAGCTTGAGTACGAAGTGCTGGTCCCCGGCTCCGGCGAGGGTGACCACCCTTCCTACAAAATCTGCACCTCGGTGAAGGAAGCGCTCAAGAAAATCGGAATTAACCTCGTGATAGAGGATATGGCGAGTACGGACAAGTTCTGGGAAAAGCTCAGGTCCGGCACTCATGAAATATGGTGCGCAGCCTGGGAGTGGGACCCGATAATCGGCCCCGATTTGTACGAGATGTATCACAGCTTAAGCATCGCCGGTGTGAGCGGCTCTGGTTCGAACTACTATCACATTCAAAACGGCCAGCTCGACGACCTCATCGTGCAGATGGTAAAGAGGGGAAGCGACTCTGTCAGGAGAGACGCCTACAAGCGCTGCATGGAAATCGTAACCGAATGGGCCGTCGAGATACCCGTCTACCAGAAACGCAACTGCTATGTATTCAGCACGCAGCGTGTGGACATAAACAGCCTAACGCCGCATCTCACCTCCTGCTGGGACTGGAAGAACGACATAGAGCTTTTGGAGAAGTTCCCGGTTTACGTGAATAAAGAGTAAATTTTAAAGGGTGCGCCTCGACAGGGCGCACCCTTGTTCTTATGTAAACGCCGGAGCGCGGAAGCGCCCCGGCGTTTTTAGTTGAACGCTAAGACAACTCGTTTTTACTCAATCGCAAGCACATATCATTCCAGTGAAAAACATAAGAGCCCTATTTTACATACTTCGCTATCACAGCCTCGGCGGTGAGGATGCCGTCGACCGCCGCGGAGACTATGCCTCCGGCGTAGCCCGCGCCCTCGCCGCAGGGGTAGATGCCTCGGATATTCGACTGCCTGTCCTCGCCCCTTACAATCCGGACCGGCGAGGAACTTCTCGTCTCGGGCGCGGTCAAAACCGCGTCCGGGCTGTCAAAGCCTTCCAGCCTGCGGCCAAACTCGGGCAGCGCTGCGGCAAGGGTATCGCAGATTTTGTCGGGCAGCACCCTGCGTATGTCGCCGAAGACGACGCCGGGGGCGTATGTCGGGGTGACGCCGCCCGCCCCTGTACTCGGGCGCCTCTTTAGAAAATCGCCGACGAGCTGGGACACCGCCCTGTAGCCTGCCCCGCCCTCTGAAAAGGCCCTGCGCTCAATCTCCCGCTGCCAGTACATCCCGCCGAGCGGCCCCTTATAGGGAAAATCCTCGGGCGTGAGCGTCACAAGGAGAGCCGAGTTTGCGTTTTCCCCGCCGCGGTCCGAATAGCTCATGCCGTTTGTCACGACGCCGCCTTCCTCGGAAGCCGCCGCCACGACAAAGCCGCCGGGGCACATGCAGAAGGTGTAGGCCGAGCCGTTTTTCAGGTGGCAGGCGAGCTTGTAGTCGGCGGGCGGCAGCGCAGGGTGCCCCGCAAAAGCGCCGTACTGGGCCCTGTCGATATCGCGCTGCAGATGCTCGATTCTAACGCCCATCGAGAAGGGCTTCGGCTCCATCGCCACGGAGCCGGATAAGAGCATTTCGTAGGTGTCCCTCGCGCTGTGGCCTATCGCGAGGATAAGGTCGGAGCAGGCAAGAGAGTATCTCCCTCCCCCTTCCTCAATAATGGCCGAGCGGATTTCACTCCCCGCCTCAAAGCCGGCCAGCTTGTTCCCGAAACGGACCTCTCCGCCGAGGGCCTCGATTCTCTTTCTTATACTCTGTACCACGCCGACGAGTATGTCCGTCCCGACATGGGGCTTTGAGCTGTACAGAATGCTCCCGGGCGCGCCGGCGTCCACGAGCTGCCTTAGCACCCAGCCGATGCGCGGGTTTTTCGTGCCCGTCGTGAGCTTCCCGTCGGAGAACGTACCTGCCCCGCCCTCGCCGAACTGCACGTTGCACTCGGGGTCGAGCTCCCCGGTCTTCCAGAAACGCTCGACCTTGTCGCGCCTTGTGAGCGCGTCGGGCCCGCGCTCAATAACTATTGGCTTTAGACCCGCCTCGGCCAGGACCAGGGCGGCGAACATCCCCGCGGGGCCGAAGCCGACCACAAGGGGGCGCTTATCGCACCTGGCTCCGGGTATGCGGTACTCAAAGGTCTCAGCCTTGGACACGCGCGGGTTGTTAAGGCGCCTTAGTATCCTGTCTTCGTTTTCGAGCCCGACGTCGACCGTGTAGACGAAATGTATGTTGCTTTTTCTGCGCGCGTCTATCGACTTTCTGTGCAGCGCAAGGGAGAGAATATCACCCTTCGACACGCCCAGAATCAAGGCGCATTTTTCAGGCAGCGAGGCTTCGCTCTCATCCAGCGTTAATACTATGTCTCGTATTCTCAGCATAACGATACAACCTTTAATCAGACTTCTAACCTTTTAAAGCGGCCGGATTGGAGGCTGCGCTCCTCCCGCGGGCAAAGATAAGCGCGGCCGCTTGAATTAAACATTTCCCAGCCTGCCGGCGAGCCGCCCGCTGGACCAGGCCCACTGCAGGTTGTAGCCGCCACAGCGCCCGTCGACGTCCAGGACCTCCCCGGCGGCGAAAAGCCCCGGGCAGATTCTGCTCTCCAGGGTCCGGCTGTCAAACTCTGATGTCCGTATGCCGCCCGCCGTGACCTGTGCGTTTTCAAAGCCCGTCGTCCCCGTGACCGCGAAGCTAAAATTCTTAACCGCGCGGGCGATTTTATAGAGCTGACCGTCCTTCAGCGCGGAGACGGGCAGCGAAAGGGCGACTTCCGCGTATTTCAGTACAGTCTGCCCGAGGCGTTTGTTCAGGATTCCTGTGAGGAAGTCTTCGCAGCTCCGCCCCGCCCCGCTTATCCTGAGCTCGAAAAGGATTGCCGCGACCTCCTCTTCCCCGTACTCGGGCATCAAATCAAGCGAGATTTCAAGGTCCTTTCCGGTCGAGGCATATCGGGATACTTCGAATACGGCGGGGCCGCTCAGCCCGTACTCGGTGAACAGTACCTCGCCCGAGCTTGTGCATAGCGCCTTCCCGCCGCGAAGCACGGTTACCTTCGCGTCCGTCTTAATGCCCTTTAGAGCCTTAGTAAACCTGTTGTCGGTTTTCACCTGAACGAGCGAGGGAAAAAGGGCCGTGCGGCTGTGCCCGAGCGCTTCTAGCAGCCTGTAGCCCGACATCGTCCCGCCGAGTTTCGGCGACGCCGCCCCGCCCGCCGCGACTATAAGCTTGTCCGATTTGATTTTCCCGCCCGATGTCTCGGTAACAAACACCGCACCTTCCTTCTTAATTGACAGGGCCTCGGTCTCGCAGCGCAGCTCGATGTTGGGGCGCGCCAGGGCAAAGCGCAGGATGTCGAGGACGCTGTTAGCCTGCATGCTGTAGGGATAGACCCTGCCGCTTTCCTCGGTCCGGGCAATAAGGCCAAGCGAGCGGAAGAAATCAAGAGTCGCTTCAAGTCCGAAGTAGTCCAGGGCGGGCTTTACAAAGAGCCTGTCCTCGCCGAAATAGTGCGAGGGG
>Ga0134103_1000747_pt1 | contig 36806 bp, 30 predicted proteins | sample 14_taG_2_FD_94445 | JGI IMG/M metagenome (GOLD analysis project Ga0134103, IMG submission 94445) | Switchgrass degrading microbial communities from high solid loading bioreactors in New Hampshire, USA - 14_58_20_212_A1 metaG | ecosystem: Engineered > Bioreactor > Semi-continuous > Anaerobic >...
CGTATCCAGGTTCACACAATCCCAGGATACAGGAGATGGGACTCGGGGTGGTCAACTTTTTAGCGATCATTTCACTCTACGTGGTCAACTTTTATGTTAGCGAACACACCCAAGATTGCACAGCCAACAGCATCTGAAATCATGTCCCTCGCTCTTGTCGTCTCGTCTCTGAACTTCCGATCAGACATATGATAGACGAGATCGTGATTTAGGCCGTGACACCCTATCTCATGTCCCATCTCACAAATCTGTTTGACTAAGCCAGGGTTCTGGTCTGCGATACTCCCGAGCACGAACACTGTCATGTATATACCCTCTTGAGCCATCCGTTCGAGGAACGGGATAACACCGGGCACAAACCTCTGTTGTGAATCGATGGCTGTAGCATATGGCCTAGCATACTCAAGATGATACCATTCCTCTAGGTCGAGGGTAAGGAAGCACTTCTTCATACGGCCTCTCCTTCACGCCTCTCTGCTCTCCGGTGATCCAGCCTAAATGAGACGCTTGTTTCTCTTCCGAAGGACCCGACCATGTTCGGCGGTGGGCCAGGTGAAATACCTGCCCTCAGCAGCTATGTTCGGCCTCCTCCGCAGAGTGCCGTTCTCCAAGTCCCGGATGACCCTAACCATCAGATCCCCTCCCGCCTCCTTTGTTCTCCTAATAACCTCAAATACGGACTTGCAGTCTCCAATGTACACCTCTTGCTGCGCAACAATATCCCCATCATCGATCTGCTCAGACATCAGATGAACGGTCGCACCGCCGTATTCCTCTCCATTATATAGGTACCAGAAACTGGGGAAGCATCCTCGATAATCTGGCAAGAGGCTACCATGAACATTGAGGATCCCGAATTTTGGATAGGATAGCAACGGTTCTCTTATCACCTGGGGCGCAGAAAAAGACAGGACCACGTCTGGGCTAAGTCTCTGTATCTCTCGGAAGAACTCTTCGCTGTTCGACGAATGGATTACCCAGTAAGGCACTCCATTCTTCTTTGCAACGTGTTCTATCCCGCACAGTCCTCTACAGAGTCGATAGCCGCATAGCTGATCCAGTTTTCCTAGGACCGTGCGAAAAAGAGTCGCAAGGGCCAGGTTTGCCGTCTGGACAAGTCCAAACCAAGAGACGAAATCGCGAATCTTGTTCTGCATCGAACTCTTGCAGTCCACGTTCACTATCGCCAGTACAATCGAACTGTCGGTAATTTTCTGAATGTTCTTTGGTATGAAGAACCGATCCTGCTGAGTCATTATCACCGTTCTTAGCACATCATTGCCTACCCTTCCCACAGCTAGGCATGGAACGATCTGTCGCCAGCCTTCGGTGGTCGTCCAGACGTGTTTTCGAATGCTCCAGTGCCGCCCTCGACCACTCCATCGCCTGTGACAGCTTTCGTAACGGTACCGAGCATACACTTCACATCCATCCAGAACCCCATCCGCCGCACGTACTCTCCATCTAGCCTTGCCTTTACGTCTATAGGCAGCTCATCTCTGCCGTTGATCTGAGCCCAGCCGGTCAACCCAGGTCTGACCTGGTTGGCTCCGTACTTCTCGCGTTCAGCGACCAAGTCGTCTTGATTCCACAGAGCTGGTCTCGGACCAACAAACGACATATCACCAACCAAGATGTTAAGTATTTGGGGCAACTCATCAAGACTTGTCCTACGCAGAAACCTGCCGATCCTGGTGATGTATTGATCAGGGTTCTCTAGTTGATGCGTGGGCGTATCCCTAGGTGTATCCACGTACATAGTCCTGAACTTAAGGATTCGAAAGGTCGTCCTGTTGACCCCAATCCGCTTCTGCCTGAACAGGACCGGCAAGCCTGAGTCAAGCACAATCGCAACCGCTATGGCAACAAAGACTGGCGACAAGGCTATCAGGCATATCAGTGCAAGTATGACATCTAGAGCTCTCTTGACTACTGGATACACGCTAAGCACCAACTCCGCAAGAATTGCTTACCCATTCCCACCAAAGTCCTCTTCTCTAGGCCTCAGCGGCACGCCCAAGTGGCTCTGCGACTTCAGTTGCTACTGCTACCATGTCGCTTGCTTCTTGTTCTTCTGCTGGCCTAGGCACGGAGATCAGTCTGTTGACCAGCTCGGTGATGCTCTTGTAGTCAGCATGTCTGCCCGCCGACACCTCCTCGACCAGCTGCATGAGCTCATCAAGGCTGCCGCCATACGGCACGCTGCCCCTGGCCACGAATATCCTCTCATGCGTAGTAGCGTCAGTTCCCTCTTCAGCTGTCAGAAGCTCCTCAAACAGCTTCTCCCCTGGCCTCATACCGCAGAACTCTATCTGAATGTCCACGCCTGGCTCGAGTCCGTGCAGCCGTATGAGGTCCTTGGCTATGTCGAGAATCCTGATAGGCTGCCCCATGTCCAGCACAAACACCTCTCCGCCGTTACCCATCGCTCCAGCCTGAATGACGAGCTGGACTGCCTCGGGGATCGTCATGAAGTACCTTTGCATGTCGGGGTGAGTGACTGTGACAGGCCCACCCTTCTCTATCTGCTTCTCAAACAAGGGCACGACACTGCCTCTGCTGCCCAGCACGTTGCCAAACCGAACTGAGACGAACTTCGTCGAACTCCTCAGCCCGATCATCTGGACAATGATTTCGGCAAGGCGTTTGCTCGCACCCATTATGCTCGTTGGGTTGACTGCCTTGTCTGTGGAGATCATCACGAATCTCCTGGTTCCCACTCTGTCTGCAGCCTCAGCGACGTTCTTGGTGCCGAAGACGTTGTTCGTGACTGCCTCTTCGGGATTGCTCTCCATGAGTGGGACGTGCTTGTGGGCTGCGGCGTGGAAGACGACTTCCGGCTTGTACCTCTCGAAGATGCGGAAGACTCTATCCCTGTCCCTTACGTCTGCAATCACGGGAACGATGTCTAAGCCCTCAAACTGCTCCCTCAGTTCGAGGTCAACTTCGTATATGCTGTTCTCGCCTCTGCCAAACAGGAGGAGCTGCTTGGGCGCAAATCTGCAGATCTGCCTGCACAGTTCAGATCCGATCGACCCACCTGCGCCAGTCACGAGTACGACGCGGCCTTTCAGATAGCCACTCATCTTCTTGAGGTCGACCTTGATCTCGTCTCTCTGCAGCAGGTCCTCGAGCTTGACGTCACGTATGCTCTTAAGGGTGACCTGCCCGCTTACTAGGTCGACAAGCCGAGGCAGAGTCTTCAGCCTGACCTTCAGGTCCTTGCAGGCACTCACCAGCCTGCGCATGCCCTGGCGGCTAAGTGACGGAATGGCTATCACTACCTCGTCGATCTGGTGCTCCTCGACAAGGCGCTCGAGGTCCCGAGTTGTCCCCAGTACAGGGACTCCAGACATCCGAAAACCGACCTTCTGCTGGTCGTCGTCCACAAAGCCTATCACGTTGTAATCGTCCTGAGAAGAGCGGTCTATCTCCCTGAGTATCATAGCGCCAGCCGCACCCGCGCCGATGATGAGAAGCCGTGTTTCCCTGGATGAACCCCGGCCCTGGTGTCCTGCTCCATTGCCACGGAACTCCTGACGAAGTCGGACGGCGAACCTGATTCCGCCGACAGAGAATATGTTTACCAACCAGGAGAGAACCACAACGCTGCGCGGGAATCCGAGGAAAGGCTGAACATGCACAGCAACCAGGATCAGACCAGATCCCAGCGACACCGCGAATACGACTGCGATGAGCTCCCTGACGCTCGCGTATCTCCAGAGCCGATTGTACAGACCGCAGAGACTATAGACAGCTATGCGCAGAGGAATCTCGAGAATGGCTAACATGAAGTAGCGCCGGACGTAGTCCATCGGCAGGCTGAACTCGAACCGAAGAAACACCGCGAAAAGCCCTGCGAGCACAATTGCGGCCGCATCAGCCAAGACCAGTGCATATACCTTATGCCGAGCCTCGATTCCCGTACTACATACCTCCTGCCAAAATCATTCCGGCCGCTTGGTCATCGAAGTCCACGGATACCGCACGAAGCGTATAGCTCCGCCCTTGCAAGCTCCCTCGCTCCTTGGACGAGGTCTTAGGAATCAAGGGAGGCTCGCACAGAGATGGCATCTATGATGTTATGAACGATCTGTCTGAAACTGCGGGCAGGCCGAGAACTTCGCCAACCTGCCGCGCCGCGTCATACGTGACACCGAGCGCCCTGACCGGCACGTCGCAAACGCGCTCCCTGGGTCAGCAACGCTGTCCGCCCCATTCGATCTTCTCTATCTCGTCAACCCGCGCCTCTACTTCCGTACAGCGGCGAAGCAGCTCCATCAGGAGCTTCACACGCCCGCTGTCGGATACATACCCCTTGAAGATGGCTGCCAGTCCTTTCAGCGGACCTCTGCGGATCACGACCATGTCGCCTTCTGTGAATGGGCGCGATGCATCTGGGGTTCCGTCCCTCATCGTCCTTTCCCGCAGCCAGGAGACTACTTCGTGCGGAACCCTGGCTGGTATGCCGCCAAAGGATACCACACCCTTCACACCCGGACTGTAGTTGACTCTCGCCCATTCTGCGGTGTCTGGGACGACATCAACGAAGAGGTAACCTGGGAACATGGGCTTTACGGCAGAGTCTGAGCTTCCAGGTATAGAGGGACTCTTGGGGACCGATATTTTGGGCAGGAAGTACTCTATGTTGAACAGGTCAAATACCTTGCACACCAAGTCCTCTTGCCGCGGCTTGGTGGCTACTGCATACCAGCTGTGCTCTGCGCCGTTCATTTCTAACTCCTACCCTCAACAGTGGTCCGCGCAGGCGCAACATCACTCGCGCTTGTGCCGAAGATTCGCTGTCAGCCAAGCCGACTGCTTGCCATATTCAATAACTGTGGGTGGAAATCCTCCCTCGAAACAAGACTGGGTGAAAGAACCTTGCCAGCTATTGTGCAGAATCGGCGGGCAGGCATGTCCGCACCGGGCCTCCACCGCGTCCGCACGATCATCCATCAATTAGTAATCAGTTCTTCTAATTATCATGATTTCCTGCTGGATACACGAAACGAACTTCGCTCTTTGCCTGTAAGAATGCATAAAGAGTGTCTAGAGCCTTCTGCTCAAGCCGTTCGACTGCTTGATGATAGGACTCCCATACACTCAAAATGTCACGAGCCTACCAGTGTCGGCGGACTCACGAGCTCTGAGACATGCTTCCGTCACATATAGCGAGTCCTCTGCGGTCACCAGACACTGGCCGTCGCCCCTGATCTCCGCCACGAAGTCGGCGAAGATCGACCCGGGGTTATCAACCGCCAACTCCTGAACTCCGCTGCGCTGCTCGCTTATCAGATACACCTTGTTCGTGCGCACCTCAATTACTCCTGATGTGCCCGCGATTCGCGCTCGATCGTCGTCATGGCTTGGGGCCGTGCTTGGGCGCAGGTAGTCGATGTTGACAGCGCCCAGCACTTCATCCTCGAAGGTGAAGTGACATACGGCGGTCATCTCCAGATCCCCGTGCCCTCTATTGCAGCACCTCGAGTGAGAGGCCATCACTGACTTGAACCTCTTGTTTCCGAACCAGTACAGCCAGTCGATGGCGTGACTTCCGACCCACGGTATCGTCCCGCCGTAGATCTCTCGCTTGCGGTAGTTCGGGCCCCGCTCGCCCAGGCGGTACGATTTCTGCGCTGTCATGAGTCGAACTTCGCCAACGGCGCCTTCCCGCACAGCCTTCCACGCAGTGTAGAAGTGTGGAGCGTATCTCAATCCGAGCATGGCAGCAAGCTTCTTGCCGCTCGCCGCGAGCGCTGTTCTGACCCGCTCGAGGTCCTCGAAGGTCGTGCCGACAGGCTTCTCCACAAAAACGTTGATGCCCCTCTCGAGCGCCTCGACTGCAATTCCGGCGTTGAACGCGAAGTAGGTGTTGATCACGGCCACGTCTGGCTTCTCTCGATCGAGCATCTCCCTGTAGTCCTCGTACTTGCGAGGGCTTTGTCCAGCGTTCGATATCCTCGCAATGGCGGCGTCGACATCTTCACCCTCGCAGCCAGGCGCAACAGCCACGGCAGAGGCATCCGGTATGAACCTGAATCCGTCCAGAGCATACCTATAGTGACCGGATGAGCCAATGAAGCAGACCTTTAGCATTCTTAACCCTCCTCGAGATACTCGTTAGGCCAGGCGATCAGTCTATCGAATCGATCTATCCAGTCGGTCTGTCCAGCCTGTAGATGAGAAGCGCCGCGAGCGCATAGGCCAAACCTCCTGCGAGGAGCACTGCCGAGAATCCCAGACTGAGCGACACTAATGCACTCAGAATCGATGCTATGACTGCAGCGCTTCCGTTTGCGGCAAAAGCCCAGGGCACGGCGGCCAAGTTGCTCCTCGATACCGACCTTATTCCGAGCGGAAACGGCATTCCCATCAGAGCTAGAGGCGCCATGCACGTAAGTGAGACCGCACAGCGCACAGTGATGCTTGCGTCGAGGAAGCTCCGAATGAGAGACGTCAGCAGGCCGGGGTACACGATGACCACCAAGGATGCAGTTGCCACAACCAAACCGCTCCTGCCAGCCCGCACCCTCGACGAAAGCGAGCTTCCGATACCCGTGAACACCAGCATCCCGCCCAGCACTATTGAGAATGCCTGAGTCGGATGATCCAGGAACAAGATGAACTTCTGCATGAGAGGCACTTCAACAAACTGAAATGCCAGTCCCAACAGGACAAAATACGCCAGCGACGGCCATCGTCCCTGCCACTTCTGCGAAGGAGCATGCTGTCTGAGCGCTCGGATGGGTAGCAAGATGAAGGTTAGTGACGCGATAATCGCCACGACAAGATAGGCCAGCACCACCAAGAAGCCCCCTCCGCCAAACGGTTGCCACTGCCTGCCTATGTTTGCGACCATCGCCGGAACCTGCGCCCACCTGAAGAAGTGGAAGAAGAACGGCCTGTCATCTGTCGAAGGTCGAATGTCGTATTCGCAGCCAGACAGAATCTCATCTCGCTCATTTGTCAGCATCCGGGTGAAGAGGTCGTGGTATATCGGTTCTGAGAGACGGTTGTACCGGTTGGCCTCGTCTCGACTCATCCCCTTGTAGTACACCAGGTCAAACGCGTTCTCAGATGTGAACTGCTTGAGGCGAGCAATCTCTATCGACCTGAACTCGCCCCGCTTCACGAGCACAGTGAGCATCCTCCAGGTCCTTACCGCAGCCAGTGACCAGGAGTCCAGGCCGCCTCTGCTCTGGATGGCCTCGAGCACTGTGGACCACAACCGCACTGACTCGCTCGGCGGTATCTGGATCCACCGCGTCACCTGGAGGATCCCGTCCTCTGTGAGCCGGTCTAGGCAGGCTGCAATGCCCTCGACAGTGTAGAGGTAGTCCTCGTGCAGGCTATACATGCCTGCCGTGACTGCGCTGAAGCTGTCGGACAGCGAGATCTGAACCAAGTCAAACCGCCTGTCTGTCCAGGAGAGGAAGCTCCTAGGCTGGGTAGTGTGCAGGTCTACTCCCGCGAAGACCGATTCAGCAGGAGTGCCCTCAATGACAGACCACACCGCCTTCGCCACCAGCGGATCGCTTTCGACTGCTGTCACGTCGGTTACGGCAAGTGCTCGAAGGGTCAAGAGGTCCATTCCGCCCTTTGGGTTTACCACCAGAGCGCTGGCCGGGCGTCCAACCACTGCGCCGACAGCAGTAAGTAGGCGGGTCGCGAACTCCGAGTCGGGCGCCCCGGCGATCGTCACTGGAGTCACGCTCTCGCCGTCTACAAACAGGCCCACCTGCTTCGGAATTCTGCCTGCAAACAGGTAGCTCAGCCCGGGAGCTTCGTGGATCAGCGATGTAGACACGGCCGTCACGCGAGAGTGCGAACTCACAGACTCGTATTCGATCTGAGCGTCCGGAAACCGCATCACCTGTGAGAGTCCTTTGTATTCGGACAGGCGTATGTCTAGGAATGCCGGCCCGGTGATCAGGAAGGCGATGCCGGAGACCAGAACTGCTACTGACAGCAACAGAGGGAACATACTGCCCGCCCATCTGCGCCGCCTGGTTGCTTCAGATCTAGATGTCTCAGGCCTGGCCGCCTCTGGCTCGCCGACCGCTGGTCCGACTGTCTCTGGTTCACCGGCCGCCGGTCTGGTTGCATCCAGTCCGGCTGCCGCTGGTCCGACGCGCTGTGGCTGTGCAGTCTCTGGCCGGCATTCCTCTGGCCCTGCTGCCCCTGGTTCACCGACCGCTGGTCCCGTCGCTCCAGGTCCAGCCTTCTCTGACCTGACCGGCATCGGTCCGGCGTCCTGTGGTCTGGTCCCCTCCGATCCAGCCGTGCCCGCCCCGTGCGCCTCCGACCGGGCCGTGTTGGCCCCTGTCTTGCCTTGACCACTCTGCAGCCCACCGACCGCGGCGAGCAGGCCCGCCACGCCGCCCAGGACTGTAACGATCAGCACTGCCCCCGGCTCCCCTGCGATCGACAGGCACCACGGAGATACCAACGCCCCTATTCCTGACCCGACCATGCTCGCACCGTACAGAGCTCCTCCCCTCGCCGGCATGGTGCTCACAGACCAGCCGATGACAAACCCGGAGACGAGAAAAGCCAGTGACAGGGTGACATACTGAATCGCCAGGTAGACCAGCTGAACTGGCTCGAGCACGATCCGAAATGGATCGAACGGGATGAGATTCACAGCCAGGTACCCAAGGAAGGCCATGAGCCCGGAGGCTGACGCGGCGACGCTCAGGGTCTCTCTCAGAGGCACGCGGCCAAGCCGTTCGCGCCAGAGCGTCATCAAGCTCCCACTCGCCCCGTAACCCAGAAACGCCAAGCTTACAGATAGAAAGGCGTAGTGGTACCACTGCCCCACCGCGAATATCCTGGTGAGGCTGATCTGAAGGATCAGCCCAGATGCTGATACGATCGCTATGACGGGATAGATCAGCATGGCACCCGGATGCCTCCTGAGTGATTTCCAGTCGGGTATAATATGAGTGAGATGAAGCAATGGAGGGATATCTGTGGCTGCATGCGCTTACCGGCTCCGTCGATCCGCCGTTTGCCGTGACACCGTAATCCTTCTCTGCCTTGTCATCGTCTTCCTCCAGTCACTTGTGTTTCCACAGACAGTCTCTGCCTACGATGAAGACTGGTTCACTAGAGAACGCAACAGACTCGTTGACAACCTTGAGAGATACGGAATCAGCGATCCCGAAGTGATACGCGCCATGAGGACAGTCCCCCGTCACAGGTTCGTGCTCGATCAGTATGTTTACGATGCCTACGTGGACACTCCGTTGCCAATAGGATATGGACAGACAATCTCCGCGCCGCACATGGTCGCCGTTATGACCGAACTGCTCGAGGTGGACGCGGGAAGCAGAGTCCTTGAGATCGGGACAGGTTCCGGATACCAGGCTGCAGTCCTTGCGGAGATAGTGGCTGAGGTCTATACGATCGAGATCATAGACGAGCTGGCGGAAAGGAGCACGAAGCTGCTCGCAGAGCTGGGATACACGAACATACACACTATGTCGGCGGACGGGTACTACGGGTGGGAGTCCGAAGCCCCATTCGATGCTATAGTCGTCACGGCTGCGCCGACCAGCATCCCTCACCCTCTGATCCAACAGCTGAAAGACGGGGGCAGGATCGTGATACCCGTGGGTCCTGCCGGAGCAGTTCAAACTCTGTGGCGAGTCACCAAGAACGGCGATGTCCTTGACATGGAGAACCACGGCCTGGTGAGTTTCGTTCCCTTCACGCGGAGGTAAGCTTCCCTGCAACTGCTCTGTTCATCAAGCCGTCGGACAGACAGCTGTTCGATTGCCGCTGGACTGCTGCTGGATAGCCGCTGGATAGCTGCGGGGCTGCTGCAGCACTACGAAGCTGAGTTGCGTCGGAAGAGCTGCGTCATGAAGGCCGCGCCGGAAGAGCCGCCTCAGAGAAGCTGCGTCAGAGGAACTGTGCCAGAAGCGTTGCATCAGGAGAGTTGCGTCAGAAGGGCTGCCGCAGAGGAACCGCGTCAGAAGGGCTGCGTCAGAAGAGCCGCCTCAGAACCTGGTCGACAGACTCAACCCAATCGACTGATCCCATCCAGAGGTACTGGTCGCATCAGTGTTGGACCACCTCGATATCCCCACATCGAGGCGGACAGTTGAGTTGCGGAACACCTGCCGGGACAGCGAGATCTGGGCTCCCGCCTGAGCGGTGGTCTTGTCTGGTGTGTAAGCGCCCGCCGGCACTCGAGCGGTTCCCTTCGCCGAGAACGACACTGCAGCTTTGATATCGAAGGGCAGAGAGAAGTCTATGGAGCCGAGCTTCAGCTCTGCCGACCATGAGGCAGTTCCAGAGGCATCAAGAGTCCTTTTCAATGTCAGAGCCGGAGTGAGCCGTTGCCCTCCTATGCGAACCGTCATCGAGAGTGAGAGTGCCTGTGACCCCGTCTGTTTCAGAGTGCTCGCGTCGATAGAATCCGTGGCAGTGATACTGCCCTTGGCCGGGAGACTCGCGCCTGCGATGCTGAGCCGGCCGTCGGCTGAAACGCCATAGCTCCTCGAGGTTGAACCCGCTCCTGAACCCGACCCACCAATAGTAGTCTTGTGCTGGTATCCATGGTCCGCACCAAGTGTCCATCCCGAGGCCATCCGGTGCCGGTAGCTGATCAGCGCATTGATCTGTTGCGAAGTGGTGGGCCTGCTTCTGTCGAGGTTGTCGCCGACGAGTGCTCCATCGACTCGGAGGCTACTGCCAGATGCGAGGCTGGTAGTAGTACTTACGGAAACCCCCATCACCCCTCCGCTTCCCGCCGTCAGCCTCGATGGGGCAATCGCCGATGGATAGCCCGCCTCGATCAGCTGGACATCTATACCGACGTGTGTGGGCCCGAGCGCGGTATCGATGTGCGTGGCAAGGCCAAAGCCCGAGGTGCCGGACGAATGCATGCGCGCGTAGGTGAGTTCTGCAACTGCAACTACACCCCTCAAGGTTCTCCTCAAGATTCCCTGACCCCTGATCGACGCAATGTCGTAGCCGCCAGACCCTGCGAGAGAGACGTAGGTCGCGCTGAGTGCGGTCTGCCCGCCCGCACTGTATTCAGCAGTTGCGCCCACAGCATCCAACACCGAGATGCCAAATCCCGTTGAGCGGGATATGCGGCCGGTGAAGGCCTGTACGTCGATTCCGCCACTGGCAAGAGGCAGCCTCACCCGTCCGGTAGCCCCCATCATCTGCGGGCCGATAGTGGCCAACTCCAGCGCGACCGGAGCTTGCACATGGCCGAGGGTCAGTGAACCGATCGCCCTCGACAAGACCACCGACCACTTGTCCAGGTAAAGGTTCAGTCGACCGGTCGACAGCACCGGCTGACCGCCTGGGTAATCAGTGGCCCTGAGCCTTGTTCGACCCTCGACGGCGAAGCCCATGAGCGTTCCTGTCAGAGCCATATCGAGAGTCTCAGTGGCCTTCTGTACGGGTATCCAGTCGAGCTGGAGGTTGCTTGTGCCCGTAAGGTCAAACTCCTCCAGCACACCGTGGACTTCAAAAGCCCATGCAACCTCGCTTCTGTTCCCGGCGTTGTCGGATATGCCAAACCGAACCGAATACGTACCCTAGCGCAATCCGGTGAGGGCAAGCACCGCTCTCTCTTCGGAGGCCTCCATCTCCGACGTCGCGTCCGCCTCATTGACGAACAGATAGGCAGTCGCTGGATCGACGCCCGATCCCAGATCCGTGTATTCCACCTCTATTGTGATGCTGGGGGGAGAGTAGAGATCAGCACCAGGGTCAGGACTCACAACTGATACGATCGGAGGGAGTATGTCGGCGGAGTCATCTGCAAAGGCGCAGTCGGGCAGCATGATCGGTATTGCAGTCATCAGCAGACAGACGAGCATGTTCAGCATACAGGCAGCCGGGTTTGACCGATGGGTGGCTGTGCCTGCGGGCTGGGCCGCCTTAGGCACCTCTGCATGCCTGGGCACTTGTGTCTGCTTGGCCGTCTGTGCCAGCTCACGCGCCTGCTGCATAGCCCCCGCCCCCCGCCACGAGCCGCTTGCCAGCGACAGTGGGCTGTCGCCTGTCCGTAACATTCATTCCATACCCCTGTCAATCCGAATTAGCAGCAACTCATGCACCGTCGCATCCGCGCTGCCTCTCAGTTCGATACTATTATTTGCTATCCCTGTCCCTACGTCCTCCTTAACGCCTCTACCACCTCTTCAACAAGAAACGCGCCGGTTGCAGCGCGTTTCGAAAGATCAGGCCCGGTTTTTCACGAGTGCCCAGGTCAGGCCTAGCCCTTCACTCCTCCTAGAACCAGCCCTTTCACAAGGTACTTCTGCGCGATTAGCACGAATACGATCATCGGTATCATGATCAGGGTTCCACCTGCAGACATTGGGCCCCACACCACGCCCTCTTCTATCGTCTGAAAGGACAAGGCGAGCAGAGGAAGCGTCTTGGAGTTCGCTCTGGTGAGGAACAAGGCCATCTGAAAGTCATTCCAGGAGAATATGAAAGTGAATATGCTGGCTGCGACAAGGCCGGGCGCGGTGAGGGGCAGAATGATTCGGAACAACGCGCCAATCCTCGAGCAACCATCGATCGTCGCACACTCCTCGATCTCCTTGGGGATGCCTTGGACAAACCCCCAGAGGATCCAAATAGCAAGCGGCAGGTTCAGAGCTGTGTAGACCAATACCAGGGCGAGCTTCGTGTCCAAGATTCCTAGATTCCGCATCATGAAGAACAGCGGCACTATGCTCCCGATCGGCGGCAGCATCCGTGACGCCACCACGAAGACTCCGAGCACGTTCTTGCCCTTGAAATCGAACCTGGCCAGTGCATAAGAGGCAAACAGGGCAAGGACCATGACCGCTACTGTAGCCGTAATCGATACTATGATGCTATTGGGAAGGAACACCGGCAGGATACGCCCTCCCTCAAATCTCGCCCCAAACAGCTCGACGAAATTGCTCAGGCTGGGGCGAAAGATGAGGGACGGCGGTATTCGGAAAGCTTCTCTTCCGGGCTTGAACGCTGTAAGAATCATCCAGAGAATAGGGAACAAGAAGCCCAACAGCATCACGCATACAGCGAGATTGTACGCCACTCTTTCCAATATCGACAGGACTCTTGCGAGTCTGACCGCAGCCGTCTTTTGCCTCACTTGAGTCTCCTCCTCCCGATGCAGCAGCCCTCCATCGGAGCAGCTCCTCTGTAGAACGACTCTCAGGACTTCCGCAGCCCTTTGAAAACCTCCAACTCACGAAGTCAGAAACCGCCGGCTCCCGTATCCCGGGCGAATTGTCTACGCGGACTCACGACCGCCGCGCGTCAGGACCAGAATAACGATCCCCATGATCAGGGTGACACCCAAAATCACGTAGGAAACTGCCGCTGTCATACCCAAACGGAAGGGAACATAGGCCCTCTCGTACAGGTACATGCTGATCGTCAGGGCGTTGTTGCCCGGCCCGCCCCCTCGGGCCAGGAGCAATATCGTGTCAAACGCACGAAACGAAAAAGTCACTCGGAATAACAGGACTATCACAATCAAAGGTCTCAGAAGAGGAACGGTGATATGCCAGAAGAGCTGAGGCCTTGTCGCTCCGTCCAGCTGAGCCGCCTCGTATGGATCTTCCGGCAGCGACTCCAGACCCGCAAGCAGAAGCAAGATCACGAATGGCGTCCATTGCCATACGTCAACCATGATGATCGACGGCAGGACCAGGTTCTTGTCGGCGATCCATCCCAATTCCGGCAGACCAACGACTGTCAAGAAATAGTTGAGGATGCCGAAATCCATGTCCATGAACAGCTTCCAGATCAACCCGGCCACTGCAGGAGCGAGCATCATGGGAATCAATGCAGCCGTCCTGGCGGCGCCCTTGAGGAATCGGAGTTTGTGAAGCAACAGAGCGCCTATGAACCCAAGAACCATCTGTGCGCTCACGGACCCTACAGTGAAGACGCAACTGACCAGCAGGCTATGCCGAAAGAGAGGATCCGAGAACAGATCGGAGTAGTTCTTCAGCCCGATGAACCTGGCTACCGGCCTCACCATTGGGCGCCAGTCAGTCAGGCTAATTAGGAAGCCCCTCGCCCAGGAATAGCCCATTATCCCGATCAGCACTGCGATCGCAGGCAACACCCAGCAGTAGGGAGCCACAACTTTCTTGAGCTTCGAGACATTCACCATCTTCATGCTCAAACCCCTTCGAGTCGGCCAAAGGCCCCGACTAGTGTAACTGATCATCGGACAGGGTTCGCCTCAATGGGATTTGCCCATCCGCTACTTGCTGCGGGTCATTTCCCTGCTCAGCTCGTTCTGTGGGAGGTACGCGCCTGCCTGTCTTAACGACTCGACGAGCTGAGCGGTGTCAAGATCGCATGCAGGCTGCCCCGTGCGTATAGACTGCACCGCCGCTGTCCCAACCGCCTGCCCCATCATGGCTGCAGCCGGCATGACACGAATCGAACCGTGAACAAGCACGTCGCTGGAATTGCACCGCCCCGCCACCCAGAGGTTCTCCCATCCTCTCGGCACCAAGATGCCATACGGTATCCCGTGGCATTCGCCCCGTCCGAGCCTGAGCCTCGCGTTTCGCTCGCAGAATGCCCTGTACTCCTCTTCGGAGTTGCTGTAGGCGTGGATGTCTACAAACTTGTTGAAGAGGCCTATCTGGTCTGGGAACTGACGCCTCGCCATGTAATCGTCGATCGTCAGCTCGTACTCTCCGACAATCCGTCGAGATTCCCTGACCCCCATGAGGGAGGCAGTACACACATGCTCAGCAGCTTCGAATCCAGGCACCTTGTCCTTGTAGAACCGCTTGTACTCCTGAGCCATTTTCCTCCCTAGCATCATTCCATCGGTAAGGCTCTTGCAGTTCAACGCATTGAGGTTGTAGATATGGCCTGCGTTAGCGCTGCCCAGCGTTCCGCCCATGATGTGCATATAGGGCCCCTGGCGGTCGGGCTGAGTGAAGTATCCCTCTCGAATCGCCTCTTCGACCTTATCTGCAGGCCCGGGTATTCCAATGTTGTAGTGGATGGCATCAGGGTCGTCTCTGACTATGTCGACCCGATCCCAATCGATGCCGGCGAAAATGGAGCATAGAGTGCCGGGCATGATCTTGTCTGTGTCCCGGCCCGCCTCTCTGCACTGTGCGCCGCACAGATCAGCCAGGACCGCGTCGCCCGTCGCGTCCACAAAGGTCTTTGCAGGAATGTAGCGGTAGCCTTCTATGTTGTGTGCGATGACGCCGCGCACGCGGCCTGTCTTTGGGTCGGCATCTGCGTCTATGACCCTTGTGAAGAACCGCACTTCGACACCTGCCGCCTGCGTATACTCGTCGAGCAGCAGCTTCAGGCCTTCAGGATGGAACGGAGTCCAATTGTGGTAGCCATACAGCCAGTGGTCCGGGGTGATTGACTCCGGCATGAATCCCCTGTCATGCAGAGCTCCTATAAGCTCAAGCATGAATCCTCCTACTAGGGTTCGGACGCCATCGGCTATCGGATCGAAAACGCACACCAGCCCCGATGTCCCCATTCCCCCGAGGCAACCCATCGCTTCCAACAACAACACTCTGATTCCCAGCCGGGCAGCGCAAATGGCTGCGGCGGCCCCTCCAGGCCCTCCTCCGGCCACAACCAGGTCATATTCTCTGTCAACAGGGATTTCTCTCTCCAGCTTGTAGCTCTGCATGTGTCATCCCCCGCATAGTTCAGGTACACTTGCAAGTGCTGGGACGGCGCAGGACAACTGCGCCGTCCCAGCCCACTGAGTAATCCGCTATTCCACTATCCTCTTGATTCCATCGTAAATGCGCCTTGCAGCGACTTCCGGCTGCAAGCTTCCCTCCAGGACTGCGCGAACGTTGTCGACAACGACGAGGCCGATGTCAGGTCCAAGGAGGTGAGCCGATTCCGGAACCACAACAGCGCTCTGAGCAGCCTCGACCACTGCCGGCGCAGCCTTGTTGAGCGCTACGTAGTCCGGATGGTTGAACACGTCGGGGCGGATCGGCTCGTTCGCCCAGTTCATCGCCATCTCCATTTGAGCCTCATAGCTCGCAACGAAGCTGATGTACTTGTAGGCGATCTCTTTCCTTTCCTCACTTATATAGTTCGGAATAGCCAGTGACCAGGTAGCGCAGCTATGAACTCCGCCCTCCTCGACTGGTATATGCGGGAACTGGTAGTAGCCGACCTTGCCTGCGACGGAAGACTTGGTAGGATCCTCTACGAGCAAGGCGCGAGGCGAGTACATCGCTGCCATGGCCAGTTTGCCCTCTTGCATGTATGACAGCGGCTCCCACAGGCCCCAGGTCAGGATCCCCGGAGGGAAGATTCCCTCTTCTCTCATTGTCTTCCACTCTCTCAGGATTCCCGTTACGATCTCCCAATGCTTGCTCTCAAATGGATAGACGTTGCCGTTCTCGTCGAGGATGCGTCCGCCTCTGGAGTACAACCAGAAGAAGAACTCCTGGTCGGTGGTAGGAGCGCCTCCTCCCATCAGGCCGATCCCGTAGATGTCCGTCTTGCCGTCCCCGTCTCTATCGATGGTGAGTTTGCGTGCCGCCTCGAGTATCTCGTCCGGTGTCTTTGGAACTGCCACGCCGAACTCCTCAAACAAGTCCTCACGCACGTAGAAAAGGTTGTTTATCCCTTGCCGTATCGGAAGTCCCCAAATCTTCCCCTGATACTGAACATGCTGTCTCGCACCTGCGACGAACTCATCCAGGGACGGTCCATACTTCTCAATATAGGGTGTCAAGTCTGTCAGGTATGGGAAGGACGCCTCACGCCAGGTAGCATCGATCGAAACCACGTCCCAAGCTCCCGTCTGAGCCAAGAACTCGGTGAACAGTTGCTCGCGCATGCCTTCCCAGGCGACTCTAACCGGCTCTACCCTGTATTGACCCTTGTATGTCTTGTTGAACAACTCGACGGCTCCTGATTGAGCGGTGCCCATTCCTCCGATGTCCATGAAAACCTTGATGACCTTCTCTTCTGCAAGGCCAACGGTTCCCATCAGGCTGATCATGGCCACAACCAGCAATACTACACCTATGGTCTTGTGTCCCTTCATGGAAAACCCTCCCTGTTGTGAAATCACGGCTTCTACGGGAACATGACCACCGTCACACTGTCATGCTATCCTGTCATCACCTCCATCTCGCGCAGCGCCTGCGAGGCGTCCGAGCCTTGCCCCACAGGATTCCCGGACTATCAGATTGCACTTCAACACGACCTCGCGTGCACAGCCTGATTCCCCGTTGAGCTCGTCAAGCAGCAAGCCCATAGCGCATGCTCCAAGCTCATACGTTGGCTGTGCGACTACAGTCAAAGCCGGGCGAACCAACTCAGCCCACTCCGGGTCGTCGAATGTTACTAGGGCGATGTCATCTGGCACAGAAAGGCCTTTCCGTCTGATTGCCCTCAGAGTGCCTAGCGCCATGAGGTTGTTAGCGACAAACAAGGCAGTGGGTGGCGGGACCTCCTCGAGCAAATCCCTGGTGCTTGCCTCTGCCTGCTCGACCTTGAAATCTGCCACTCTCAGCAGCCGCTCGTCATAGGCGATGCCGTGTTCGGCAAGCGCCAAGCGATAGCCCTCTAGTCTGTCAGCTCCGGTTGTGAGATCCAGCGGTCCGGTAACGACGCCAATCCGCCTATGGCCGAGAGATATCAAGTGCTCCACAGCGCAGTAGGCTCCTTGTATGTTGTCAACCAGTGCGACGCTCCTCTTGTCGCCCCATCCTCGCCTGTCGACGAAAGCCATGGGCACTTGAGACAGCCGTTCGGCCAAATCTTCCGCCAGGTGTCGACTCGGCGCAGCAGCAGGCGCTAGTATGAGTCCGTCCACCTGCCTATCCAGGAGCACCGACAAGTACTCCATCTCTTTGTCAGGGTTATCGTCGCTGTTGCAGAGGATCACGTTTAGTCCTTGCTGGTTGGCTCGGTCCTCAACACCTCTGACCACAGCAGTGAAGAATGTGTTCATGATGTTGGGCACGATTATCCCAACAGTCGATGTCTGGTTGGTCTTCAGTCCTCGGGCGAGGATGTTGCGCCTATAGTTCAGGCGCCTGACTGCACTCCAGACTCGCCTTGCCAGCTTATCGCTGACAAGCGGGCTTCCGTTAACCACTCGGGATACAGTAGCCACTGAGACGCCCGCCGCCTTGGCAACATCTTTCGCCGTTACAGAACGTGAGCCCATACTGACTTACCGCCTTCAGTATGTATAGGTGAATGACCCTGCCTGTCCATGTGGGCCAGCGCCAAGTGTAGCCTGTGCGCCTGTAAGTGCGCGGTTCATCTGTAAACGATTACAAATGTAAACGACTACAAGGCCTGTATCCTTGTATTCTATATGATGTCATGATCTCCTTCTGTACGCCAGTGATTTCCGCAATTCGCGCATGGCTAGAGTTGTCTGGGGGGCTTTAGGGCTCTAGATGGTTAGGATAGGGAAACGCTCCACTACGACTGCTTGTGGCGCTTGAGATACTCATAGAGCTCATCACGAACGATGTCCGACTTGCGGAGCCTGTCTACCTGCCGCAGCTGCACACCGAGCAACCGCGACAGCTTGTCAAGAATGACCATTGAATCCGCTGAATCGACTTCGATCTCCTTCGGGATCATCGCGTGCTGCTCTATGCAGGCTAAGGTCGAGTTGACGAGCTCATCGGCCAGCCCTCGGAAGCTCGTGAGTCTGGCTGACAGCACGATGCCGGTCGAGCGATCCACCCACACCAGCATGACCGGGTAGAAGGGTCGAGACCTCTGGTCCTGTCGCATGGGCTCTTCGACCCATTTCGCGCTTACCTCCCATGTCGACTTGGAGCGGACCATGTCTCGCTTGAGTCTGCGGATCTTGAGTTCGTCTATGGGAACATCGAAGAACCCGGGAACAACCACCTCTGTGTCCGGCTTGACATATGCATCTTTGAACTTTGCAGCGCTTTTCCCCACGGGCACCCTGGTCAGAATGCTCCAGTCCCCTTTGACCAGTGGAAGGTCGGGTTGTTCACGGAGCTTGCGTGCGACCTCGAGCGACTGCCTGATGATCAACGTCATGGCGACCGCTTCGTCACCTGCAAGGTACCAAGGCCGATACCCTGGCACAACGCTCCGAAACTGCGGCCACTGATTCGGTCCTCTGAACCTCAGGTTGAGGCGTTTGATAACCCCTAGATCCTCCGGGTCCATCTTATCCCTGCTGCCAAAGAACATAAGGATGCTCCTAGGCGCATTGGGGCCAATAGCGTCTTCGGGGTTGGCATTCGGATCCAATGTCTCGAGGAGCGTAGCGAGTCCCATCGGGCCCTCGTAAGCCACCAGCCCTCGCACCCCTCCTGAGTTGCCAAGGATGAGGCAGTACCACACACTGCCTGATGCGCGATCTGCAACGCCGAACAGCTGAGTGTCGTCGACCCACTCATAGCAGCGCGAGTCACGAAACTCTATAGCTGCATCGAAGAGATCGCCCCATTGCTGCAGGGTAGGAGGTATGTAGGGAAGTTCCCTTGAGGGAGGCAGCACATGCGTGGCATCTGCTGAAGCTCGGTCTGATCGGGCTCCGCCTCGAGCAAACGACACTTCGTCTTTCCAGTCTACGTCCGGGCTGTCGAAGAACCGAGGATCGTAGCCGTCGTAGTAGTCGCCATCGTCATCATCGTCGTCGTCTGGCCACCCGCTCACCCCGCGCACGTAGTAGTCGTCGAGCGGTATTGCGTGCGACCTCAGCACAGTCGGGTATTCCTGACCCGGAACTGCATCCTCGTACCGCTCGAGGCGCACGATGAAGTGCCATTGGCCTATGTAGTCGAACAACAGGAGCATCCGCCTGCCCGGCGAGAAGACCTGCTTAATGGGGACACGCTGAACGCCGGGGCCCTCCGCCTCACCGATGTCTGCAAACAACTCGTATTTCTCAGTTGACCGTGTGTAGTACCGGGTGTCACTGTAAAAGCCATAGCAGTGGTCCATCTCAAACCCGAAATTGAGGAGTATGGTAGCTGCCAAGTGCGACAGGCTCTGGTCCGAATCGACTGCGACAATTGCAAAAGGCTTTTTCCCGTCTATGGGCTCAAGGTTATCCAACTTCGCTCTGACGATCGCGACGCTCTCGGTGCGGTTTGCACGTCTTCGCGCCATGATGCACCCTCCAGACTGTCTCGACCAGCTGCTTGCCGAGGGACGCGGCCAGTCTGCCAAGGATAGGTTGTCTCTCCAATCAGAATTATATCAGAAGCCGCGACCAAATGAGTATTCGATGCGCGCCGGCACGACCTATGGTATCACGGTGTGCGTCAGCACCGCCTACAGCTTCAGAGTATATACCACTTTGCCAGCAAGAACAGGCGTCACAACTCCCGAACCATGTGCCCGCCTGAGTTCGACCGTTCCCGACAAGGACAGCACCGCTGTGTGCGCCGAGGTTTGAGTTGTCGACAGCCTCACTGCACTCGATATGGTCCCGGAGATGGACTCGTACCCCTCAAGACTGTGGGACAGAGGGCCTGCGCCCGGGCTCCCCGGAACTCCTCCAGTGCAGGACTGGATCACTCGGGTGTAGCTTCTGAGATCCAGCGTAACATTTGCTGCAGTCCACGGCTCTATGGGGATGCAGTCCCATCTTGCCGACAGTTCGTTGGTGAGCGTGTTCCACGAGGTGAACCGAAGATTTGTCTCATCGAGCCGAGTCGTGGTCGTCTTGAGGTGACGCCCTGAGAACGTTATATAGCCGAGGAACGTGTAGATGTTGAAAGACCCACTGACAACCAGCTGCTTCTGCCCTTTCTCGAACCAGCCTCGGTATCCCGGGTATCCCGGCAACGAGGCAGATCCGCCATCCCTATACTCGGCAGACAGGGAAGCAGTACACGGCTTGTAGTCCCAGCGGTAGTCGATGCCTGCGCGGAGCACAGTCCGGAACTCGAGTCCCTCGCCATCTGTGACGTTCACGTACTCGCGCCTGGTCCATCCAACGCTCAAGTCGAAGGGGTAGTAGTTCGGCGTGCCGACGGTGATTCCAGTGACAGCCACGCGTTCCTGAGGTCTGGGCAGGTAACCGGGCGGATCGCGCAACTCCTGAGACCATGTGATCGACAGGTCCAAAGGGGATTTGCGCGAGTGCGAGACCTCAAGGCTGGACCGGGCGTGAGAGCTCTCCCCCAAGCTCTCGACAAAGCCGGAGAACCGAGGAGGCACTCTAGCAATGTTGACACGCGTGGTTCCGAGAGCCGAGTCGACCCTTGCCTTCACCTCATACGCGAGCTTAGGAGAGGCCAGGCCGCTGCCGAAGCTCACAGCAGTTTGAACTGAACCGAACCCTGCAGGAAGCTGGTGCAGGCTGCAGAGTATGAACTCGTCATGCCCTGCCGGAGAAAACAAGCCTATAGAGCACTTCGGCTCGTACAGCCACCAGCCCGCGAAGAGCTGTTCGCGCACTTCGCCTGCGATCAGGTGCACCCTGGCATAGGGCGATCCCATTCGAGGGATAAGACCATACCTTGTGAGTATGTCAGCGAACTCGAACCGGGCTGGCAGCTGATCGATCTTGGTGCGGATACGGACTCCCGTCACACCTGACCGCGGTATGACCAGTCCAAATGGCGTGCTCTCAGTCAGGTACCCGGCGTCTATCTGCATCTTCTCCATGTCTTTCCTAGCGCTCAACCTGACTCGAGCGTCTTTCTCCGTCGAGAGAGCAGCATCGAGGTTCACATTCCATCCGAGAAGAGCCAGCCTGACGTCGAATTGCTGAGTGTGCACGTACTTCCCGTCCTTGTACTCGCTCGAAAGCTGAACGGTCGTGCCTGAGAGCGCCTCGAGCATGCCGCTAGTCACGGAGTCATCGATCACGGAGTCACCAGGGCTTTCCCCATAAGTCTGCCCTGCCGCGGCACTTGCGACGTGCCCGACAGATGGTAAATGATTCAGCACTCCGAACAAGAGGCAGAACAGAGCGACAGCAGTCGCCGCAGGCCGGGCCAGGGCCAGAGGCCGAGCCAGTGCCAGAGGCCGGACTAGTGCCAGACGCAGAGCCAGTGCCAGAGGCCGGACTAGTGCCAGAGGCCGAGCTAGTGCCAGACGCCGAGCTAGTGCCAGAGGCCGGACTAGTGCCAGAGGCCGAGCTAGTGCCAGACGCCGAGCTAGTGCCAGAGGCCGGACTAATGCAAGCTTGTGTTGGTCAAACGTCCTTAGTCGTGCTCTTCCTGTCACTTCCTATCTTCTCCATGCGCAGGAACTGATACTACTAATCTACTTTAATTCCATATTGTCTCTCACGTTACATCAAATGTATGGTCTTGTTCTTCGAGTACCCCTCACATTCCTTCAATTATCACTAAGTTGCGTTACACACGCCTCATCTCGCTCCATCCATCAGCGAACCAGACCCGTACCACATATCGTGAACTGAGAAAACCATGGGAGGCAGGCTAAATGATGCAGAAGGAAGCACAGGAGAGCGCAATGGCTGCGCAACGACACGACGCAGAGCGAGACCACTCATCCGAAGCGTCCGAAGAACTGGAGAGAAGCTGTGAGCTGAGCACACAAGGCGACTTTGCAGACAACCAGATGGTGTGTATGAAGCACGCAATGGCCGTCAGGGAACACACTGCCTCCTGGCTGGGCATAGCCGTCATAGGCGGGTACATCGCCATCACGGGGTTTGTGTGTGTCAAGGCTGTAACCATGGCCTCTACAGAGGCTGATCTAATCGAGATACTTGAGCGGCTCAACATGAACTTCGGCAGTGCGATAGGCTTCGTCCTTGGCTACTACTTCGCGACAAAGGCAAATGGATCAGCAAACGGCTCACGCGACTCGAGGAAGAGGTAGACTGAACGGGAGAAGCACAGAGAGAGGGAGCTATCAGTCTGTTGATATGGGAATCCCAAACAGGCGGGCCGCGTTCTTGGTGGTGGCTTCGGCAAGCTCTTCGAGCGTCACTCCTCGGAGTTCAGCGATCTTCTCTGCTGTATAGCGCACGTACGCAGGCTCGTTTCGCTTACCGCGAACCGGAACTGGAGCGAGATACGGGCAGTCAGTCTCGATGAGCAGTCGATCAAGCGGGATCCTCGACGCAACCTCCACCGGACGCTTCGCATTCTTGAAGGTGACCGGGCCGGCGATCGATATGAAGAACCCGAGATCGATGAACTCCATGGCGAGTTCGAGGCTTCCAGAGTAACAGTGCAAGACCCCTGTTACTCCTCTGGAAGCTGCCTCTTTGAGGATCGATAGGACATCAGCATGAGCATCTCTGCTATGCACGATTATAGGTAAACCCACCTCGAGCGCCAGCTCGATTTGGCGCTCGAACGCTCTCTTCTGCACTTCTCGATCGCAGTTCTCGTAGTAGTAGTCGAGTCCAATCTCACCGATGGCCACAACCTTGTGATTCTTCGACATTTCTCGTAACTGTTCAGCCGCGTAGTCGTCTAGACTCGCAGCCTCATGAGGATGCACTGCAACGGCAGCCCATACGCAGCTATGCTGCTCGGCCTGGTCGATCGCAAACCGCGACCCGTCGACCGTGTCGCCCACGTTGATGATGTGCATGACCCCTGCCTGTCGAGCTCTCTCGACTACTTCCGACAGTTCACCGGCCAATTGAGGGTCGTTTAGGTGCGCGTGAGAATCGACAAGCATCGCGATGATCCTCCATACAAGGCAGACGCATAAGAGAAAGGAGGCGTCTGCTCACAAGTGTTTGGGCCATCGCCTCCTTTCTCGATATGTGTCTAGACTCCTGCACCCAGTCCTCCCGTGTCGGGATTCTTGCGCTCGATTGCTTTACTCCGTTGTCGTCTGTCCCGACTCGTGTACCTGCTCTTCAGTAGTTTCTGCGACAGCCCCGGTTACAGCAGTGGTGTAGAGCTCCGGCTGGGCCGCCAGGGCGATCTCGAATTCTCCGCTGAGCAGATAGCCTCTGATCTCCACATGTCCAGACATGTGGTCAAAGACCCGGCCGATCGTCTGAACCAGCTTGGCCTCCTCCGACGTGAGTCCGAGAGCCCAGGGCCGCAGAAACTCCACTAGACTGTCGGCATCGACATGCAAGAGGTATAACCCGCCATCACCCATCTGCTCTCGCAGGCTCATGATGATCGGCTTCTGCTCAACCGACGGCACTATACCTGTGATCGTGTCTATGGTGAGGCGGACTGCCGGCTCCAAATTGGACACGATGAGCAGGTCGTCCACGAGGCAGTAAGAGGCCAGTGGGAAGTACCCTGCCTCTTGTGTCGTCAACAGAGTCTTCACTAACACTCCACCATGGTCAGAGAAGTGGATCTGCGCACTGGGATTCGACTGAGTAACCAACATCTCCAGGTATGATACCAGCATGTCGCCATCTCTTACTCTGCTCGTGGCGACTACCATCGGCATGGCGCTGTCGCCGATCAAAGCGATGTGGGTGTCCCCGACGAAGTGTGACATGAGGGTATCGATGAACGTCATCACCTCTGGGGGCAGAATGGCAGACTCGTCGACGAAGCTTCCAGCGCCTGGACCGCCGTCAGCGCTCCAATCGTCTAGATAGCCTTCACTGCTTTGGTCCTCCAGACCGGACGGCGCCTCATACGTAGGAGTGGGAAGGCTCTCTAGGGCTGTTCTCGCAATCGACCAGTATTCGTAGATCGACCCTATCTGTATGAACCCGACTACGTAATCAGGCACCATCGTGGATATGTCCTTCAGGACGAGTGGCTCGAGAGCGAATCCAAGTGTATCGGCCCCTGCCAAGACCTGGTCATCAATGAGCGTGTTTGCAGCTCGGATCCTAAGACCTTTGCTGTCTAGGAAGATCTTGAAGATCCCCGAGGTTCGGATTTTATTAGGCAGCCCGCTCGCCTCGGACGCCTCAGTCCCTTCGGGCTGGCCGCTCATCTCTGCTTCTTCGCCTGTATCGACTAGCTGAGCTGGAAAAACATCGAGGTCGATCGTAGTGATCACTGTAAGCAAGCCGCCTTCTCCGACCTCTTCTGTGAGGAGCCTGTAATCAGAACTGGACATAATCGATCCTTCACCGGATCTCAGTATCCCGACGATTCTCTCCAGGTTGGGGATCACTTTCGGCTCCGGGGCAAAGAAAGCGATCAGCCGGTCCTCAACGATTCCGAACAACCCCATTAGCTCGTCAGATCCCACGCAGGTCCACTTGTGTTCCGCTATGGTCACTGTGGCGGGATCGATTCCATTCTCTCGCTGGATGCTCTCGAGCTTGTCAAGAAACGGTTTTGCCTTGCCAGCGTCCCTACAGGACACGGCACACATGATGTAATTGACGATCTCCTCGATGGGATATGCAAAAGGGGCCCCGGGCGCCGGGTACTCGGGCGTTGGCTCAGTACCGGTTTCTAAGTAGGCCATCAGGGCCTCCATGTCGTAATCGACGCCAATGCTCATATCTCGGCCGATCCATGGAAGTATGTCAGACTCGAGATCGATCGCGGTCGTCTCGCCAACGAATTCGCTCGGCTCGCTAAGCGCACTCTGAAGCCAGTCCAGGACCATCTGTTCGTTGATCTCCATGCCGGAGAACTCCTTTATGACCCAGCTCACGTCGGCCAGAGCTTTGCGAGCTTCTATGAAGTTTACCGTCAAGATCACGTCGCAGTCATCTGGATACGCACTCAGAGTCGTTGGAGAGTTCACCTGTGCCCGCACATAGGCTAGAGCGGTAAACCCAAGCAGCAGCACCAGGGCCGCGGCCACTAAAGTCGTTGAGCGTCTCCTCGTCCACCTGTGCATCTCATCTTCCCCCTTCCCTCTTGTCGGGAAACCGCATGCAGCATTAGTGTGCTACCAAAGGGGGAAGATAATACCTGGAATGAGATTGCCAACGGAAATCCCCGGCTGTGAGCTGGCTCACTGCCGGGGATGCTGTCATCGTCTAGACGCTGCAAACCGCCTGATCGCCGCAGACTGCCTGGCCGTCGCAAACCGCCTGGCCGTCGCAAACCGCCTGACCGCCGCAGACTGCCTGGCCGTCGCAAACCGCCTGGCCGTCGCAAACCGCCTGGCCGCCGCAGACTGCCCGGCCGCCGCAGAGTGCCTGGCCGTGGCAAACCGCGTGGCCGCCGCAGACTGCCTGGCTGTCGGAAGCCGCCTGGTCGCCGCAAAGTGCCTGGCTGTCGGAGGCTACCTAGCCATCACAGGCTGCCTAGCTATCGCGGGTCACCTAGGCATCGTGGGTCGCCTAGCAGCGGTCACACGCCCGAAGCTCTCAATGAATCGCTGACCCGGGTGCGATGTCTCCGTCCACTGTAACCAGCCGGAGCACCGAGTCATCATCGGTCGAAGCTGCCAAGAGCATTCCCTGAGACTCCACGCCTCTGAGCTTGGCCGGTTTCAGATTGGCAACGATCACTATGGTCTTGCCGACCAAGTCCTGCGGATTGTAGAACTTGGCTATTCCTGCGACTATCTGTCGTATCTCAGATCCGATGTCAACCTTGAGAACGAGCAGGCGATCTGCCTTGGGATGTGCTGAGGCCTCTACTACCTTGCCCGTCCTCAACTGCACCCTGGCAAACTCGTCAATCGTCAGCTCGCCCTGCTCAACGCCAGCGTCAGTCTGCCCGCCGGTCTGTCCGCCAGCCTGCCCGCCGGTCTGTCCGCCAGCCTGTCCGCCGGTCTGCCCGCCGGCCTGTCCGCCAGTTTGCCCGCCAGTCGGCCCAGCAGTTCCCTCAGCCGAGCTCGGCTTGGCCGACCCGCCCGCATCTTGCTGTGCCCCAGCACCCTTCTGTGCGACGGCACTCTGCTGCGCGGCAACGCTCTGCTGTGCGCCCGCACCCTGCTGTGCGCCGGCGCCCTGCTGTGCGTCAGCACCCTGCTGCACACCCGCATCTGACTGCCCCGACCCGGCCGTGCTGTCCGCCCCGGCCCGCCCCTCGACTCGCTCCAATACCTCGTCCAGATCAAGTCTCGGGAACAGCGGCTGTCCTCGATTTACTCTTGTCCCGGCCGCCAGCTGACCCCATTCGAGAGATGCTCCTTGTTGCTCAGGGGTTCCGGACAGGCCCAGTTGATCCCAGATGCGCTTCGGTGCTTCGGGCATAAACGGCGTCATTGTGACAGCTGCTATCCTGAGCACCTCTGCCAGAGTGTACAGGACCGTTCCCAGCCGACTATGCTTGCTCTCGTCTTTGGCGAGCTCCCAAGGCGCTGTTTCCTCGATGTATTTGTTTGCCCGGTTGATCAGAGCGAGCACTGCTCCGATCGCGTCGCTGTACATCAGCTCTTCCATAGCAGCGTCGTAGCTGCGTAGTGTTTCCCGGGCAAGCGTCTCTATCTCCTGATCGAGAGGCTCTACGTCGCCCAGGCCCGGAATCACGCCTCCGAAGTACTTGTTGATCATCGCTGTCGTCCTGCTGAGCAGGTTTCCGAAGTCATTCGCCAGGTCGTTGTTGTATGTCGTCACCATCGTTTCGTATGAGAAGTCTCCATCCTGGCCCCAAGCGATCGCCTTCATGAGGAAGTACCTGACCGTATCCACGCCGAAGATCTCGACGAGCTTGATCGGGTCTACTCTAACGCCTGCTGACTTGCTCAGCCTCTGCCCCTTCAGCGTGACAAACCCGTGTGCAAACACCGTCTTGGGCACTGGGAGGCCGACAGCCATCAACGCGCACGGCCAAATGACGCAATGGAACCAGGTTATGTCCTTCCCAATTATGTGGAAGTCTGCCGGCCAGTACTTGGCAAACCGCTCGGGATCGTGAGGATAGCCTGCAGCTGTCACGTAGTTGATGAGAGCGTCAAACCACACATAGACAACGTGGTTCGGATTCATCGGGAACTGGACTCCCCACTCTGTCGAAGACCTCGATATGCTGACGTCTTTCAGCCCTTCGCGGATCCGGTTGACAACCTCGTTGCGCCTTGTTTCAGGCTGAATGAAGTCTGGGTTCTCCTGTATGTGTTTGAGGAGACGTTCTTGGAACTTGCTGAGGGCGAAGAAATAGTTGTTCTCCTCCACCCACTTGACCTCACGCGTCGGGTGATACGGGCATTTGCCGTCGACCAGGGCATCCTGGTCGAGGAACGCCTCGCAGGACTCGCAGTAATACCCGGCGTAGGTGCCTTCGTAGACGTAACCGTTGTCCCACGCCTTTTGGACAATCGCCTTGACGGTTTCCTCGTGATCTTTGTCGGTTGTCCTGATGAAACGATCATAGCTGATGCGCAGAACCTCGCACAGGTGTTTGAACTCCTCGACCATGCGGTCGCAGTACTCGAGCGGCGAGAGCCCCTGCTCCTCAGCACACTTCAGCACGTTCAGGCTGTGCTCATCTGTGCCCGTCGTGAAGAAGGTGTCGACTCCCTTCATTCTCTTGTACCTGGCTGCGACGTCCGTGCCGATCTTCTCATAGGCATGTCCGAGGTGCGGTGCACCGTTGATGTAGTCGATGGCTGTGGTGATGTAGAAAGGTGACAATGACTCCGGCCTCCAATCTGTACTCGTCCGGTGCGTCAGGTCGGAAAAACAAAGAAACCTCTCGCCCGGACTTCGTCTGTCCTGGGGACGAGAGGTCATCTGCTCTCGTGGTACCACCCCAATTCACCGTGGCTTCGCAGCCACAGCCTCTTCGGGTACAATCATACCCTGGCGCTGTAACGGGCGCCCGACAGAGTCTCCCACATCGAGACTCACAGTCTGCCCGTCGAGGCCTACTCAGGTCCCTTTCGGCCTCGCAACTCCCGGGCCATGTTCGTCAGGTCTCACTGGCACCGGCTTTCAGCGGACACCGGCTCTCTGTAACCAGTATCACTGACTACTCATCCCGTTCATAGTCTTTCATTGATGTAGCAGTCGACAAACATACTATACTTCTGGAGATCGATTCCTGTCAACGCTGATGCGCAGATAGAGCCGCCCGAAGCCCCCTGTGCCACAAGATACCACACACTACTCTGATCAAGACGCCACAGGCTGCACTGATTCAGACACCACAGATTGCACTAATCATGGCACCACGGATCGCTCTGAATAATGAAGGAATAGGAGGGACGTAGTGGAATATGAAACCAACAGGCAGGAGGTGGGAAGATGCGTACGAGGCTCAAATGGTGGACATACGATCGAGTATGCGCCCTTGTCTTTGCTGCGGGAATGCCCTGGGGACTGAGCGTGCCCGGGCTGCTTATGTACATGGGTTCCGGAATCGCACGCTGGCTGAGATCCTCCGTTAGGGCCGGTCGCTCAGAGGCGGACCCTAGCGCCACCGATTCCTCAGGAGCTACCGATCTCTCAGGGGCCACCGATCGCTCAGGAGCTACCGGTCTCTCAGGGGCCACCGATCGCTCAGGAGGCACTGATCGGTCAGACGCCATCGACCGCATTGTGTCCCCAGATTACGGCCTATTCCGCTGGCTGCGCGGCCTGGTCGTAGGGCGGCACCCACTCGTGGCAGCCATGAACCTTCTGGCGATATGGCTGCTTGTTACGTCGTTCTTCGCGGAGGACATCATCAAGGCGCTCGGCGCTACCTTGGCCGTCATCGTAACCGGCACAACCTGCTTCCTCGTGATCATTCCGTCAATGCTCAAAGATAGAAAGGCCGCGAACCTTGCCCTTATTGCATTTGTCGTTTCGTCCGGACTCATGGCTCTCGCAATTTGCTTCAGGGATGGGCTCTATGGATTGACTGTCAGCCTGAGGGGTCACCCTGTCGGCTTTCCCGAGGTAAACCGGATTGGTAACGTCTTGGCCATGGCTGTTATCTGCAGCTTGATGCTTGCGGAGCGTCTGCCCGTCCGACTGAAGGCGTTCCCCTGGTTCGCTGCAATCGCGCAGACAGGTGCGCTGGTGCTAAGCATGTGCCGTGGAGCCTGGCTCGGCATTGCCGCTGGAGTCGCTGTGGTGGTAGCAGCGAGCCGCTCGGCGAAAGTGCTGTTGGTGGCATTGGTGCTCCTGGTCGCCTTCTACGTGATAATTGCCAATGTACCAGGTGCGATCGATCGTCTCGAGTCGATAGTCAGCCTCGAACGCAACAAGGACCGGATAGAGCTGTGGACCGCAGGCTGGCGTATGATCAAGGACCGCCCGCTCGTCGGATTTGGAATGGACAACTTCTCAGTAATATACGATCGCTATGCTGTAAAGGAACGGGAGACTCCGGAGCTTCCTTCGTTTGCCCACAACATCTTCATTGACCTCGCAGTGTCAGGAGGGATCCCTGGCCTGGTGTTGATATGCGTCATCCTGTTTGGGCCGCTTGCACTCGGCGTCAAACACCTGATACTGCGCAGAGGATCTCGGGACCTCGTTTACGCACTGGCGCTGATCGCGATCCAGTTCACGCACATGCAGGTCGACCTGGTCCTCGCATCTCCACTCACAATGCCGCTGCTCTTCTTGCCTTTGGGTGTGCTCGTGCGCCACTTCGAGCAGGCGGAAGGGCGTCGCGTCGACCCTGCGCGCTGACAATAGGCCGCCTCGACGCTGCGAGCTCACAACAGGACGCCGCCTCGACGCTGCGAGCTGACAATGGGACGCCGCCTCGACGCTGCGAGCTCACAACAGGACGTCGCGTCGACACTGCGAGCTGACAACAGGACGTCGCGTCGACTCTGAGAGCTGACAACAGGACGCCGCCTCACTCGAGGCGGCGCTGCATGTAGAACCGTCAGTAAGCTTTAGTCTCTAGCCGCTGCTATTGACCTGATACGAAGTGTAGTCCGCTCAAGAGCCATTCGTAGCCGTCGTATATCATCGTCGCCTCTGCGTCGATCAACCTTGACCCGGTGTCGATCCTAATCCGGAATGCTCCATACCTCGAATCTAGCTGGATGGGAGTCATCTCGGCCAGACTCATCAGATCGGTTATAACGATTGCAAAGAACTCGGGCAGCATCTCCCGCCACTCGTCGTGAGTTCCGACATCCGCAAACATAGGCTCGCCCGTCCAGTAGAACCGGTTTGCACACACAGACAACATTGTGTCGGCATTCTCGTTGTCAAACCCTTGAGCAAATGTCGCCCATGCGTTCAGGAACTCCGTCTGTCTCTCTCCTTGGTAGAGCGTGAAGCTCGTGATCTTCCAGCTGAATCCCGTCTCATCGAGCTCGAGCCTCACAGGGTATATGTCCTCCACCGGATATGTGTCCGTAATGCCTAGCCTCCAGTCATTGAACCATGACGCCGGATGATTGAGCGTCAGCCGTATCTTCCCAATTGATACTGCGGACTCACCATATACCGCCGTCGACGGGCCCTGGACGAACTGAAGCGCACCGACATCCAAGTCCGAGTGGCCGAGCAGTCCAGTCCAGGTGCTGGCGAAGGTCGTTCGCGCCAGGCTTCCTTCCTGCACGTTGATCCAGTCAACATCGTTGATGCTAGTGACGTAAGCAGCTAGCAGTCCCTCCATTGCGGTGCGGTTCTGGTTCCTCAAGGCGTCCATGAATGCGTAAGCGACAGTGTTGACCTCATCTTCCTCATCGTCGTCGAAGTCCGGGATCCAACTGAAGGTACACCCGAACGCCATCAGTGCGACCGCAACCAGCAGTACGCAAAACAACAACAATCTATATCTCATCAGGCTCTCCTCCTCGTTCAATTCACGGGCCGACTGTCACTGCGCAGCAGCTGTCACCACATGTCTATTGCGGTGGCTCGAAACCAAGAACTCGCAGAAGACATGCCAACCTCTGCACGTCAGTCTATCTTCTAGCAGTATACCCTGTCAGTGGTGGACAGACGACTTCTTGCTATTCTAGACAGACAGTCAGGGCCCGACAGGACCGCACACGATCCCGTCAGGCCCCATTCTGCCATTCAGTCAAATCGCACCTGTGGCATCGGCGCAGGACGTCGACTGCACTTCTACAGAGCCTCGATCTTGCGCACTTTCCACATGCCGTCAGCATAGATCACATCAATGAGCACCTCTCCACTGCTTGGCTGCGGCTGGCCTTGCCATTGAGAGAACAGCCAGCCGTGGACAACTCCCTGCTGGTCATCCAGAGAGGGCCGTCGCAGCAGCGAGACCAAAGTCCACAATAGTGTCACCCGGGCTAAAAAGCTGTTCTAGCACAGCACGCCATTCATCACGCGAAGTTACCGGGGGCGCTCCCGGCTCGACCCACTCGAATGGGTCATTAATGACCGACAGAACCATGTCGACATCCTCGTCGCGCATTCCTTCCTCAAAGGTCATCCACGACTGCTGAATGGCAACCTGTCTCTTCCCCGAGTTTATCGTGATGGAGTTGATCTTCCAATCAGAGCCGACCTTCTCCAGTACGAACACCGTGGGATAGATGTCTTCGACGTCGTAATAGGGGTCACTTACGTCCAGCCTGTTCTGGTCTTGAGGAGTATATCTGTACTTCAGACGAACATCTGCTGCAGCAGTATACTCGGTGTCGCTGACTCTGTGGACTGCTACAGCTCCATCAACTCCGGCCTCGACCCACTGCACGTCAAAGGCCCCAACCTCGAACGTCGCGAGCAGGTCTTCGACCAGCACGTCACTGCTTTCCGGATCTCCGCCACCGAATGACACTTGGGAAGTCAGGCATTTTTCCATGTCCTCGGCACTGAGCCGACCCCACGCGTCCACAAAGTTTCTCACCGTCGTGCCGACTGCTATGTCGTCCGTCAATCCGGGGAAGATACCACCAAGACATCCAGACGCCGCCAACGGCACAGCAACCAGCAGAACCCCCAGGAGCAGAGCTTTTCTCCTCATCCGCCTTACCTCCTTGAGTTGCCTACGCTCAACCACGGAAACTGAGGTCCTGCCAGCCCGCCGGTCCTGTCCCTGCGGACGGGTCGATAATGACTGACAACACCTCATCAAAGTACCCTTCGACGAATCTCTCTGCAAAGATCGTCCATGACTGTTGGGTGTCAGGCATCAACGAGCTTCTCCATAACTCAATGCCGCCTGCGTTCCCTCGGTGCCACTCGTCTGGGAACTGCTGCCCCGTCGTTCTGATTGCCTAATCTTCGGTAGCTCCAGTAAACCCAATCCCGACGCCGCCACCGAAATGCTGGCTAGGTCCTGGAGAGCACCTAGACGCCGTCAGCATTCTGCTGGTTCCATGCGCTCACGAATGCTTCCACTGCCGCCTCGACTGCTATTTCGTCCTGCAATCCGCCAATGATGTCAGCGATCAGTCCCCCCAAGCATCCACAGGTCGTCAACGCGACTACAACTAGCAAGACCCCTAGGAACAGAATCATTTCTGCCATCAGCCTTGCCTCCTCGAATCGTCTATGCGCATCCATGTGAGTCGTCAAGTCCCAGAAGGTAACCCGTTCCAACGGGTGCGTCTGCCCGGACGTGCACAGGCCGCACGACGACCTTGGAGGCGTCTGAGGTTGCTGAAGTCGCTAAAGCTGCCGAGATCGTTCGCACAAACTGTGTTATGGGGTTGTCCTTGTGTTCGATACGTTGTTCCTCCTATGTCGGCTAGTAATTTCCTGCAGCTAAGAAGGGCACGCGGCTGCTGTTTTTGCAGCGCGCGTGCCCTTACACCCGTCGTCTTTGCTTGGCTGGCGTGGCTGGCCCTGTGGCTGGCCTTAACGAGTCACGAAACCTTCTATTGCCTCGAGCACCTCTGGGCTGACCCGCCTGGATGGATCGCCATATGGAAGCGGTTCTCCCGCTGTGGGTTTGAGGACATGGTCCACACCCTCGATGATGTGGGTTTCAACCCCATCGCCGACTGCGTCGGCCAGAGCAAGTGCATTCTCTACTCCGACCTGAGTGTCTGCAGTGCCCTGGATTATGCATACCGGCACATCGAGCCGGCCGGCCATCTCTCCGGGGTCGGCAAACAGCATGCCCTCTACAAACTCCCTCTGCAGGTCGAGGGACAGATACACCGGATCCAACTCCTGCGGCAGTCCGTAGATCGAGTAATCGAAGGGCTTGCCTGTCCTGATTGCTTCGTAGAGATCGTCGAGGGCAGTGAGTATCTTCTCCTTCATGCCCGCGAGTCCGATAGACTCCGCAGCGTCACCCTGAGCCTCCATCTGCAGCCTGAGAGTGTGGTGCATGGGGTAGCCAGGCGACGACAAGAGGATCAGCCCGGCCATGTCGCTCCCAGTCGTGGCGGCCATCAGCGCGAGCACTCCTCCCTCACTATGGCCTGCGAGAAACACCCTGCCGGCATCCACTTCTTCGACGGACTTGAGGAACTCGGCACAGCTCGCGGCATCCTCAGCATACCATTCGAACGGCGGCGTCCCGGACAACGCCAGCCCGGCGCTCCCGCCTATGCCTCTCTTGTCGTAGCGCAGTACCGCGATCCCTCTAGAAGCCAGGTAATGCGCTATCTCCTTGTAAGTGTTGACCTCGCCGAGGATAAGAGGATTGTTCCCGTCACGATCTGTCGGCCCTGAACCGGCGACAATCACTACGCCGGGCACCTTGCTAGCAGCATCGACTGGGATTGACAGTGTCGCCGCGAGGCTTCCGCCTCGCGCAGGCACCTGTACTTCGACTTCGTTGAAGTTCGCCTCGAGCGCTTCGCCTACCGAGGTCTCAGCGTCTGGCTCAGCAGCGCCAGCCCCCTTCTCTAGACCTGCACTCCATTCGTTCAGCAATGCTTCGTTGACGATCTCCACCCCCTGGGAGGGTACCTGGAACTTCACGAGCCGGCGCTCATCGCGAGTGCTCCAGATAAGCGCTGCGGTGCCCGCCACACTCACCCGGTGCTTCAGCGTTTCTCTTCCCAGCGAGTCATCCAGCCCAAGGTACTCGACAGTGGCCTTGACGACCATCGAATGCTGGGTCAGCGAAACCGGAAAGGCCATGCCGAAGTCTCCATGCTCGCCCGGCTCAATGGACGGCAGCAGCCAAGTCGCTACGATGTAGTCTGCAAGCGCGTTGTTGTCCAGTGGAACAACCATCAGATACGAGCCGGCTCCTATGGCAGTTTGCGGGTCCGCCGCCGGTGGACTGAACACTCCCTTAGTCCCGGTCTGGACAACCTCAAAGATCACTTCATCGCCCCATGCGATCAGGGCATCCAGCTGGACGCCCGGGGCAGTCACCGAGAAGCTGTAACGCTGGAACGAAATCGGAGCGGCAGCCGCATCGAGCTCCCACTCTGTGACTACGTCGGTCGCTTGAGCGCTGTAGTGATTCCGGCTTATAAACCGCGCCATTCCCTCGGCTGACCGAAGCATCTCCAGCTCGATCGTCGCCATGGGAGATCCAACGATGCTGTACACCAACTCGTCGCGCCAGACGAGCTGATCGCCGGGCTCGCCAGCCTGAGCGGTGAGACACACGGCCAATACCGAAATGACCGCAACAAACAAGGCCACTCTTGACCTCCTGGTGAAGCTGCGATCGCCCACCGGAGGTCGGAACAAACGGTTCATGCTGAACACCCTCCCCCTTGCGCTCTTACCTGATCCGGACCGCTGTGCCGTACGCCAGCATCTCAGCCATGCCCTGGCTTATGCTTGAGGTGGAAAAGCGGATTCCGATGATTGCATTGGCTCCGAGCTTCTCAGCCTCGGCAATCATCCGGCTCTCAGCCTCGTCTCGGGACTCCTGCAACAGCTCAGCGTATTCCTTGACATCTCCGCCCACGATCTTGCGGAGTCCTGCGACAATGTCCTTTCCCAGATGCTTAGCCTTAGTGCTGCTTCCTTTGACCATGCCCAGAACCTCGTATTCGGTTCTCAGATCTGTAGTAGCAAGCAACATGTGGATTACCTCCCCTTGCAAGTTATTCTCCAAGATCAATCACAACTGCATCCCAGCAAACCTCCTGTATGCGAAGACCGCCAGGAGGAACGAAATGACCAATGCGCACACGATACCCGGGATCACGTCCACAGGACTGATCGCACCCGCCACGACCTGGTTAGCGAGGTCTGGCAGGCTGAACGGGAGATACCGCCGTATGTGCAAGACTGACCCGAGCGGCTTGATCAGTGCCCCTGCGAACAGCACGCCTACTCCGCAGAACCCCGCAGCCAGCTGGCTGTTCAGCACAACAGACCCTACAAACGTAGCTGCGGCGGCAAAAAGCGCATATGCGGCAATCGCAGCTAAAGCCGCTGCGACAACCGGCAGGCTCACCGGTCCGAGCAGGCTCCAGGTATACAGACTCGCGATCGCTCCCGCGCCAAGAGTGCCCACAACGATCCCGACGCCCCACACCAGGATCTTCGCTGTGAGATACTCGCTCCTGGTGACGGGCCTGGTTAGCACCCACTCAGTGACTCCTGTTGCCTTTTCCCCTGCGACGATTCCCATGAGCAGAAAGACCAGCACGATCACTGCTATTCCACTCACGTCGCCCAAGAACTGCGTAAGAGCCATAGCTGGCGTTGGCGGCGGCATGATGATCTGGATCTGCTCAGCTGCGCCAGCCAGCTCCAACAGTCTGTCCATGTATTTCACAATCGGTGGGTCGAGCAACGCAAAGAACAGCAGCACAACCGCAAAACCTGGGAGGCGGAAGCTCCTGAATGCAACCGAAATCTCACGTCTGATTGAAGGGTTCACTTGGATCCCTCCTTCCGACTCGAGACGGCGCCATCACTTGGAGCCAACTCATCCCTCGGGGCAACCGCACTGCTCGACGCAACCATACTCCTTCGGGCAACCGGGTCTCTCGATGCGACCGCTCCGCCCGAGCCGCCCGCACCACTTGAGGCACCCGCTCCGCCCGAGCCACCCGCACCATTCGAGCGACCCGCTCCGTTCGAGCCGCCCGCACCATTCGAGGCACCCGCTCCGCCCCAGCCAGCCGCACCGTTTGAGCCGCCCGCTCCGCCCGAGCCACCCGCACCATACGAGCCGCCCGCTCCGCCCGAGCCACCCGCACCATCAGAGCCC